>Ga0307992_1000463_pt1 | contig 25915 bp, 33 predicted proteins | sample EllFjometagen133_FD_203162 | JGI IMG/M metagenome (GOLD analysis project Ga0307992, IMG submission 203162) | Marine microbial communities from Ellis Fjord, Antarctic Ocean - #133 | ecosystem: Environmental > Aquatic > Marine > Unclassified | place: Southern Ocean | collected 2014-10-08
ATGCTAGAGTTAGTAGACAAGAAAAATCAATTCCAGAAATAAGAGAAGAAGCAAAAAAATATGTAGAGAAATGCAGGGAATCAAATAAAAATATTGTATTTGGTATAGGTCATGCATCAATAGCAGAACATGTAGTATTTAATATTGATATTATTGGAGTTTCAAGATTTTTAGTTGAAGAAATAGAAAGTCATAGATTAGCATCATACACAGAAAAATCTCAAAGATATGTTTTATTTGATGGAGATTATACAATTCCATTAGAATTAGAAAAAGATAAAGATATAATGGAATATGTTAGAATTATAGAAAAACAAAATGATTTTTATAAGAAATCATACCCTATAATTCTTGAATATTTTAAATTAAAAAATCCAGAAAAATATAAAGAACAACCAAAAACAGTTGAAGGTTGGGCTAAAGAAGATGCAAGATATATTATTTCATTAGCAACACAAACACAACTTGGAATGACAATTAATGCTAGAAATTTAGAGTTAATGATAAGAAGATTAAGAGCTTGTCCATTTTTAGAACATAAAGAATTAGCAAATAGATTATATGAAAAAGTTTATGAGATAACACCTTCATTATTTCCTTACACACAACCAAGTGAATATGAAATAAAAACAAAAGAAAAACAAATGTATAAAAATGCAATAACAATACCAACTAGTGATATAACTATAAATAGAAATGATTATATAATGGACTTTAAAATAGCTGGTTTATTAGAACCTAAACTATTAACAAGTAAAGAAACTATTTTAAACGCATTAAAAGGTATGAATTTACATGACTCAGCTCCAAGAGAATTTGAAAATGTTGACTTTACATTTACAGCAAGAGTTAGTGCTTCTTGTTTCGCTCAATTAAAAAGACATAGAATGATGACATTAATACCAATGAAATATACTAATTATGAAAGATTTATTATTCCAGAATCAATAATTAATTCTGGATTAGAAAAAGAATTTAATGAAATTATAAAAGATACAAACTCATTTTTTAATAGGAATGAAAAACTATTTCCATATGTTGTAGCAAATTCCCATTCAAGAATAGTATTTTTTAAAATTAATCTAAGAGAAATGTATCATTTTTGTAGAATGAGAATGGATGGTCATGCTCAATGGGAAATTAGAAAATTAGCAGAAAATATGTGTAGATTAGCAAAAGAACAATGTCCAGCAGGAATGTCATTATGTTGTGGAAAAGATAAATTTGATGAAGTTTATAAAGAAGTTTTTGGATAAGGAATTTTTTTAATAGTGATAGAACAAAATATAAAAATGGGTGGTGAATTGTGAGACAGTGGATGGTTAATCCAAAATTTTTATGTCAGAAACATTTATGTGGTGAACACGTGGAAACACATTCTTTTGTTGGTTGTATTAACAAAGGAACTTCTTTAAAAGGATATATTGATAAAGGTTTGGTTGAAGTTCATAACATTAAAAACAGACATGATGAATTGGCGAAAGAAATGTTAAGAAGAGGTTATAAACATAAAAGCGATTTACCTGAATTTAATTCATGGGAAGAAGGTTGTGTAAACATAGAACAAAATATAGAAGAATTAATGAAAAGATGTTCAAAATGTAAAGAAAGGATTTTAAGTAATGACAGATAATGATACAATGAATACAAGTTTTTCAAAAAAATCAGAGATAGTAATAATTTCTCCACATTTCGATGATGAAATAATTGGAAATTACTCTATTATTACAAACCCATTAACTAAACCAATTATTATTTATTTGCAAGATGATGAAGAAAGAAAACAAGAAGCATTAAATTTAAAAAAGTTTATTGATAATGTTCAGGTTCAATTATTTCAAAAAAGTATACCTTCAACATTTTTAGATCCCCTAAATGTTTTATACTTTCCAGATCCCATCTTTGAAACAAACCCAGATCACCGGAAATGGGGAGCAGTAGGAGAAGATTTTTTAAGAAAAGGTTTAAATGTAGTATTTTATTCTATAAATATGAATGCGCCATATATTCATAATGTTGAAAATCCTAAAGATAAAAGACATTTATTAGAAAAGGTTTATCCAAGTCAGAAAAATTTATGGAAATATGAAAATAAATATTTTCTTTTTGAAGGAAGATATAAGTGGTTAATTTAATTCATTTTTTTATAAGGAGTTTTAAAGATGACGGAATCTGTTTTTGCAGAAAATATGTTTGGTATAAAAAGTCGTTATGAATTAAATGTGGTTTCAAAAAGTAAAGATGGTAAAGAAATTGTAATAAAAACATGGAATGGTTGTAGTAAAAAAATGTTATTTGATGAAAAAAAGAGATGTTATATAATAAAGGATTGAACATTCTAAAAATCGAATAAATCATTTTAAATCAAATGGTTTTGAGTGTTTAATAATTTGGGAACATGAGTTAAAAAATATTAAAAATGTTATTAAAAAGATTTTAGAATTTGAAGGAGTGATATGTCAAGATTAATATTTTGTCCGCAATTTCCTGAAAATTTATTAAGATACCAGGAATTTTGGTTTACTGAATTTAGAAAACAATTTAAAAAACACTTTGATGAAGTTATTACACTAGGAGAAAATGTTGTTACAGGAATGGAACAAGGAAAAGATCATGAAATGTTTTCACCAATCGGTAATGCAATTTATTTTGAACAAAGTCAAATTATTGAGTTCTTAAATTTAGAATTAAGAGCTGATGATATATTTTTCCTCTCAGATTTGAGTTTTCCAGGATTTTTTACTAATATTTTATATCATAAACCTTTAAAAAATTGTTATACTTATTTACATGCAACCTCAAAAAATAATTATGATTATTTTTCTCCAGTTAGACACTCAAAATACCCCTGTGAAGTTGCCCACTCAAAATTATTTAAAAAAGTATTTGTTGGGAGTGAATATCATAAAAGAAAATTAGGTTGGAAAAATCTTGAAGTTATTGGACTTCCTATACCTCCATTTCAAACATTCAAAGAAGATAAAAAGTATGACATCATTTCAGTTAGTAGACCATCAATTCAAAAAGTAAATAAAAAATTAGAAAAAGAGGTTGTTAGAGATTTTGGAGAAATTAAAAGAAAAAATACTAATAGTTGGGAACAATATTATAAATTTCTATCACAAGCAAAAATAGTTTTGTTGAGTGGAAAAGAAGAAACATTCGGATATCAAGTCCTTGAAGCAATCATGAATTGCTCTACACCATTGGCTCCAAAAAATTTCTCATATCCAGAATTATTATCAGATGAATATTTGTATTCAAATTATGAAGAATTGAGGGTCAAAATATGTCAAGTTTTAAACGGAACATTGTTATCACCAAAAAAATTGTTATGTCATGATCTATGTGAAAATTTTTATGAGAATATTGTAAAAGAAATGAATGGAGATTAAAAAACAATGTCAAATGAAAAAGCAATAAGTCCATATAAAGTTTTTCAAAATTGGCTTTTTGACGGGAATCCCAAATCTGAAATTCCAAAAGGAGAAGGGATTCCCGATCTCCTAAGTTATAAGTCACCAATTACACAGCAATATATGATATCATTATTTTTAAACCAAGGTAAACTAAATTATTTTCTAAATGAATATTTTAATAATATTGGTTTGTATTATTTAGACAAATATGAATTAATGAAATTTATTAAAAAATGTGTAATTGATTTTAAAATTCAAAGAAAAAGTTTACCATTTATTCCAAGAAGCAGGAATACAAAATTATTTGAAACTTTGCGTAGAAAATTACCAACTATTAAAAAATTTGAAGTTTCTTTACTTTGTAATATTATTGATAAATCAGAAGACAGAGAAAAAATTTATTATTCTTTAGGTTTAGAGAAGCAAGAAAAAATTAAGAAACAAAAAGGATTAAAAAAGAAAACAAAAAAAGAAAAAGAAAAAGTTTATGAATTTTTAAGAAGTAACTTTAGGATTATAGAATTATAAACCCTAAAGTTACTTCTTTCATATTATTCTAATGACGCTTCTTTTGTTATTTTAAGATTTGATTTTAATATCTCACCCATTTGAGGATCAATTACAGGAAAACCAAAAGTTGAGAATATTCCTGCACCTTTACATTTTTCACAAAATGATATTTTTTTAATATCATTTGTTTGATTTAGTTTTTTAACCACACCAGTTCCTTTGCAAATCAAACATTTTTTACCAGGGAATTTATCAGTTTTCTTGTATAAGTAAGTACCTCTACCTTTACAAGTTCCACATACTAATTCTCCAATTTGTCCTGTTTCATTACATCTTGTACATCCGTCAATTTTAAATCCGGTTCCGTTACATCCGGAATATGTTCTTTTTCCGGTAGAAGAGTCTATGCTTATTACCAGTTTACATTTTTCTGATACAACATCGAAAAATTGAACTTCAAAACCCCTTCCACCACAAATTGGACATTGGTCTTTTATGGGTATGATTACATTTTTTTCTATAATATGTTGCTCAATCAAAAATATTAATGCATTATTTTTTGAAGAAATCCTATCTGGATCTTTAACATCACCCTTTGTAAAAGAAGTAATTATTTTTTTTATTCCTGTTTTTTTTGTTTTTACAATACCTAAACTTAATAATGATTGATTGTATAGTTCTTCTGTGATAAACATATTTTCCCTCCATGTGTAGTTTTAGTTAATAAAAAAGAAACATACCATTATTTAAATTCTATTTTTAATTAGTATAAAACTTTATTTTCATAAATTAATATATGTAGTATGTTATTTTTAAATGGAATTTTATTTTTTAATATAGAACAAATTAAAAAAATAAGAGAAAGGTAAGTATGTTTAGTATTAAAGATTCTTACGCAGATTGTTTGGGTTGCCCTTTATTTTCGGAACCATCTTGTATTTTAGAAACAAATGTAGAATATTTAAAGGATGTAAAAATTGTTTTTATAGCTGAAAACCCTGGAAAAAATGAAATTGAAGTTGGTAAACCGCTTGTTGGAAAATCTGGAAAACTTTTTAGAAAATATTTTGAAAAATTTGGTTTAAATAAAATAAATTATTTACTAACAAATGTAGTTTTATGTCAAACTTTAAAAGAAGACGGAACAACAGGAAATCCAACACCAGAAGTTATTGATAGATGTAAAGAAAATTGTTTTAATATTATAGAAGAATGTAATCCAGATCTAATAGTTTTAATGGGTGCATCTCCAACATCAGCTTTTAATTTACTACCAAAAGGAACTGGAATTACAAACATTAGAGGTGAAACTTTTAAATGGAAAAAGAAAGATGTTTTTATTATGTTACATCCTTCTTATATTAATAGAAATAGAAATTTGGAGTCAACATTTGAAGCAGATATGAAAAAAGTTACAGAACTAATTGGTTTAAAATCAATTGAAGTAAGTAATAGGAAATTAAAAAGTCAAAAACATGGAATTTTTTATTATAAAATACCTGATAAATATTATACTAGTGATTATAAATTAGTTGACGTTCAGTTCTTAAGTAAATCAAATGAGGTTTTATATATATTTAGAGATAAGAATAATAAAAAAGAATATTATAAAACAAATGATGAATATATTTGTTATCAAACAAATGATGAATCAAATGCTAGAAAAATAGTTAAATATGATGATTTAAATCAAATAAATATTCCATACAAAGAAAAATATTCTTTAAATCCAAAGATAACATATGAAGGTGATTTAAAAATTACAAATAAACATGCTATGGATTATTACTTACTAAAAAAAGATGAAGAACCAAGTTTACCAATGAATTCAATGTTTATAGATATAGAAACATATTCAAAAACAAAAATTCATAGTGACGCAAGAGATGTAAATGATGCAATAGCAATTATTAGATATTCATATAATGGTATTAAAAAATCATTAGTATTAAACCCAAAAGTTTTAAGTATTAATGATCAAGTAATTGATGTATCTGATAAAGAAATAATTGTTTGTAATTCAGAAGCTCAATTAATATCTATGTTTATTAATGAAGTTAGAAATTTAGATCCTGACATTATCACTGGCTGGTATTCTAACGATTTCGATATGCAATATATTATAAATAGATCAAAAAAGATTAATGTTGATATAACTAAAATGTCAAAATTTGGTGAAGCTGATTATAATAAATATCGATTCTACCCAGATGTAGTAGGAATTGTATGTTTAGATATGTTGCAATTATATAAATCATTTACATTTGGTGGCAGAGAAAGTTACTCGTTAGATTTCATTGGAAATTTAGAATTAAAAAAAGGGAAAACTGAAAAAGGTTCTAATTTCTCAAATATGTTTAGAACAGATATAAATAAATCAATAAAGTATAATGTAAATGATGTAGATTTATTAGAAGAATTAGATGCAAAATTAAGTCATATATTTTTCCAAGATGAGTTAAAAAGAACAGTAAAATCAACATTCAGAGGATCTGGTTCTGTATTAGGACAGGTTGATTCATTGTTAGTTTCATTCTTAAAAGAAAAAGGATATGCTTCAAAAAATTCTGATGGTTCTGATACTGGAGAAAAATTTGAAGGTGCTTATGTTCAAACACCTATTGTTGGTATTCATGATTATATTGTTGATTTTGACTTTACCGCTCTATATCCATTAATAATTGCTTCATATAATATTGGAGTTAATACGTTTGTAATGAAATTAAAAGATCATATGTTAGGTTATGATCTTGCTTATTGTCCAGAAAAATTACCTGATAATATTGAAGTTATAATTGACCCTCTTTTTGAAAAAAAAGAAATTACTATCACAAAAGAACAATTATTAAATAAAATAAAATCAAGTGAATTAGTACACACAATAAATGGATGTTTTTTCAAAAGTCATAAAAATGAAAGATCATTTTTTGGAGAAGTATTAGAAAAAATTTTAGATTCAAGAAAAGTATATAAGAAAAAAATGTTTGATGCAATTAAAGAAGGTTCTAAAGATAAAGAAAAACTCTATGATACTAGACAGTTAGTTATGAAAACAATTGCTAACGCCTCCTATGGTGCGTTAGGTAATAAAGTATTTAGATTTTTTAATGTTGATTCAGCTAGATCTATTACATTGAGTGGTCAGGAAGCAATTAAAAATGTAATAAAAACATCTGAGAATTTTATAGATAAAAAATTGGTTGATGAAAGTATTATACAAGTAACTAAACAAGAAATGTTTTCTAGAGCAATGAATTTAAATTTGAAAAATATAATAACATCAGATACTGATTCTGTTTTAATTACTTATAAAAACTTGATTAATGAAAATGTTAATAAAGCGGATATAAATGGAATTATTAATAATTATAATAATATTACTCAAAAATTTTTAAATACAAAAGTAATTCCATATATTATAGAAAAACACAATATTCCTTTAGAAAAAAATAAATTATTCTTAAAAAATGAATTTGTAATAAGAAGAGGTTTGTATGTATCTGCTAAACATTATGCAAACTATGTAATTTCAAAAGAAGGAACACCAATGGACAAAATTGATGTAAAAGGTTTAGATACAAGAAGATCAGATTATTCTAGTATTACAAAACAATATTTAAAAGAAGTATTAGATTTAATCTTAAAATCTGAAGTTTTTTCAATACAAAAAGTTATGGAATATGTAACAGAAAAAAATAAAATTTTTGCAAAGATTATAAATGACAGAAAGACTATAATTGGAAGACCTGTATCTTTTGGTAGGAAATTAGAAGAATATAAAGTAATATCACAAGGCGTGAAAGGGATGTGTGCATGGAATAATTTAGAATATAAAATGTTTGATGTTGGGTCAAGAGGATATTTATTTAAAATAAAAGGAGTTGATTTAGAAAAAGCACCAGATGAAGTGAGGTTGAATTATGATAAACATTTTTTAAAGAAGGGGGTGAAACTAGAATTAATTGTGGTTCCAGAAGAAGTCGAGATTGTGCCAAATTATTATATTATTGATAATAAAATGATGCTTGATTTTTCCTGGAGAGATCGTTATAATTTATTATTGGAACCGTTATTAACTAAGAAACAAGAAATAATGACTTTTTAAAAATTTAACTGGTATAGAATTTATCTAGAACAAATATATAATAAGTTCTATATGGAGAATTAAAAATGAAAAAAGCAAAATTTAAAAGAAATGTTAATTGCACAATGTCAAATGAAATGTTTGAGAAATTAGAAAAAATAACAATAGATAGGGAAATTTCTTTCTCAGAGTTTATTAGGGAATCCATAGAACTTAAATTTAAATCTATGGAGGAAAATAATGATGAAGGAAGAAAAAGTATGTAAATATTGTGGAAAACCAGGAATACATCAATTTAAAGATGGTACTTGGTGTTGTAGTAAAAATTCGACACAGTGTTTAGTAAACAGAAAAAAGAATAGTGATAAAAATAAAGGGAGAATATTTTCTATTGAAAGAAATAAAAATATAAGTATAAAGTTAAAAAATAGAAAAAAATCTCCTGAACATATTTTTAATTTAAAAGAATCTCAAAAAAATCGAAAAAACCACAGAATAGAGTTAAATGAAAACAATAATCAATTGTGTTCATATGGATGTGGACAACCAGCAAAATTTTATTTTTATAAGGTTAAAAAATATTGTTGTTCAGATTTTTATATGAAGTGTAAAGCAATGCACCAAAAAACAACGGATAGTTGGAGAGATATAGAAGAGATATCAACTACAGAAATTTGCGATTTTGGCTGTGGAAAACAAGCAAGATATAAATTAAAGAATGGAAGATATTGTTGTTCTTCAAATCATGCTTCTTGTCCAGCAATTAGAAAAAGAAATTCTGATGCAAATAAAATAAAACAATCTGGAGAAAATAATGCTAGATTTGGAGTAACTGTTTCTAAAGAAACCAAAAGAAGAATAAGATTAGGAAATCAAAAAGATATGATAGAAAAATTTGGTCAGATTTTTCCAAATTATAATAAAAAAGCTTGTCAATTAATTGATGAATATGGAGAAAAACATAATTATAATTTTCAACATGCTGAAAATGGAGGTGAATACTATATTAAAGAATTAGGTTATTGGGTAGATGGTTATGACAAAGAGAAAAATGTAGTTATTGAATGTGATGAAATTCATCATTTTACTTCTGATGGAAATTTAAATATAAAAGATATGGAAAGAGAAGGAGAAATCAAAGAATTTTTAAAATGTAAATTTATAAGAATAAAAAATTTTAATTCAGAACAAACAATAAAATTTTAGAGGAGTATTAATGAAAAAAACTGTTAAAACCATAGAAACATTAATAACTTGGAGTGGTGAAGGTATTGATGTAGGAAAAAGATTATTAATTATTCGTTTTAAAACTTGCAACAGAAGATGTGTATGGTGTGATACGCAAGTTCGTATGCGTAGTTCAATAGAAACAGAAATTACTTTTGAAGAAATACAAAAAACAATAAATATTGAAAAGTGTGGAATTATGCTAACAGGCGGTTGTCCAACTTTTGGAAAAAACCTACAAAGTTCAATTGATATAATTAATGAAATTGATTGTAATCTATATAATGTGGAAACAAATGGTTACGCACTTCCAGAATTAATTAGTAAAGTTCGTAAAGATAAAAATGTTAAGTACATGTTATCACCAAAATTATTTTCAGAGGAAGATTATAGATTTTATATTGATTTGGTTAATAAGATTAAAGATGAAGAAAAAGTATATATTAAATTAGTTTGTGAAGATAGACCAATGGTTATTGAATTTTTAGATTACCTACAAAAAATTGAATTTCCAAATGATCGACTTTGGCTCATGCCCGAAGGGATTACGTCAGAAGAAATTTTAGCACATGCTCCTTTTGTTTTTGATATGGCAGAAAAATATAAAACTAACTTCTCATCTAGAGAACATATAATTTATGGGTTTGTATAATTATGATGAATATTATAACACCAAAAGAAGCGAACGATGTGGCAATTGAGCATGGATGGTATGAAGAAGAAAGACCAATTCCAGAATTGTTATGTTTAATTCATAGTGAAATTTCAGAGGCATTAGAAGCTTATAGAAAAAATATCCCTGTTGGAGAAAAAGGTTGGATTGGAGAGGAATTAGCAGATGCAGTAATTAGAATTTGGGATATGTGTGAATATTTAAATATAGATATTGCAAAAGAAGTAAATAAAAAACATGAGTTTAATAAATTACGACCATATAGACATGGAAATAAAAAATGTTAGAGAAGAGAAAATGAAAAGTTATAAAATAGTAGTAAATACAAGAGATAATAAAGAATACATTTTAAAAAATAATTGGCATGTAGATGCTAAATTTAAACAAATATCATGTAATTATAGTTTAAAGGTTGAAGAAGAAATTTTATCTACAATATTTACAAAAATTTCAAAAAGTTTATTTGATTTAAAAATCAAATTTAGTGAAATAAAAAATATAAATTTTATAGAAATAGGAGGTTAAGAGTTAGAAATTTATGTATAGAAAAATTGATGAAAAACAAGGCGGGATTATGGTGGTTAAAAGGGAATACGAAGATATTGAATCACTAATTAAAAGATTTAAAAGAAAAGTTAATAAGAGTGGAATAATGAGAGATGTAAAAAATGCAAGTTTTTATGAAAAACCAAGTATAAAAAGAAAAAGAAAAAGAAACGAAGCTGAAATGAGAAGAGTGAAAGAAAAAGAAATAAACAAAAAATTTAAAACACCAAACAAGAATGTTATTAAGTTAAGGGGATAAATAATGAAAACAATACAAGCAATAAATGATCATGTAGTGGCCAAAGAAATTATTAAAAAAGATGAAATGACTGATGGTGGTATTCTTATACCTCAAACAGTTAAAGTAGAACCGCAAAAATATGGAGAAGTTTTAAGTATTGGAGAAAAAGTAAAAAATATTAAAGTTGGAGAAACTATAGTTTTCCATCAGGCTGGTGGACAAGCAGTAATGTTAAATGGAGATATTATTAGAATATTAAAAAATGATGAAATTTATGGTATTTTGAAGTAAAAAATTGGTGAGATAATTTTTAAAAGTTATCTTGCCACAAAGAGGTGAAATATGGAATATACTTGTGATAAATGTAATGGAACTGGAAGAACAGACCATGATACAATATGTAAAAAATGTTTGGGTAAAGGTAAATTAAATTGGATTGAAAATGTATTTGGAAAAATTGATAATGGTACATTTGAACCTTGGTATGCTGCTGCTGCTGGATTTAATAGAAATCATTTTGTGAATGGTAAAAATAAATAATGGAATATACTTGTGATAGATGTCACGGAACTGGAATAGAAGATAAAAAAAGACAAGATAAAAATAAAGGAAATAATTATTTTATAAATTCTTATTTAAATTCTTTTAATTCTCCTTGTTATGAAGCTTGTGAAAAATGTAATGGAACTGGAAAATTAAATTGGATTGAAAATATATTTGGCAAAATTAGCGAAGAGAATACTCTTACAATGATTGTTAGACCAGTGATACCTATAGAACTTATTGAAGATAATTTTATAATTACAAAAGATGGTGTTATTACAAAGGAAAAATAAATTAAGGATTATTAAAAACATAATAAGAACAAATATTTAAATAAGAGTTAGGTGATTTAAAGATGATATACAAATGTAATGTATGTAATGGTGAAGGAAGAATTGATAGAACAACATATAATGGTTATAAAATATGTCCAAAATGTTTGGGAAAAGGTGAGATAAATTGGATTGAAAATATATTTGGTGTTGTTAAAATAAAAAGTTCAATTGAATTGATAAATACAAAAAGATTATGTTTACATATTGAAAAATTTATTAAAAAGATTATGAGCTGTGACGACTGTTTTGAAAGAAAAAAAGAAGTGATAAAAATATTTATGGATGATTTAACTACAAAAAAAGTAATTTATGAATTTAATATAACAGAACTTTTAAACGATGGTATAAGTGTTAAGTATAGAGAATGGAATAGTATTGAGTATATATCAATTGATTTCAATTATGAATAAAGGAGTAATAATGTAATGGCAAGTTCATATACAGTTGCTGGTTTTGAAACTTTAATGACAATTATAAATAATTTTATGTTAAATAAAAAAGGCGATTGGAAAGAACATTTTACAAGAGAAGATATTAATAATTTTTTTGGAAATGTTTGTAATAGATTTCTTCATTCATATGGTCAAAATTTTAGAGATAGAAAAGAATATGTGTCATATAATAGAAAAGAATCTGAAATTTTAATGAAATGTAAAGAATCAAGATTTTTTAATGATTCAACAATAATGCTGGACAGCGGAGGATTCCAGGCCAGTGTTGGTTTACTTGATAAAACACAGATTAGGATATTATTAGACAACTACTATAATTTTCTAGTTGATTATCCAGAAGCATTTGAGCAAGCTTTTATATTGGATATTCCACCAGGTCCGGGATGTAAATTATTTTCAAACTTTAAAGAAGTATATGATTTAAACTTAGAATCATATATGACTGCTGCAAGTCTTCCGGATGATGTGAGAAAAAAGGTTGTTTATATTCATCATTTTAGAACACCAAAACTTTGGGAAATATACACGAAAATTTTAAGAGACAATGATTTATTTTCTAAATTTGAATTATTTGGAACAGGTGGTATAGTTGCTAATAGTGCAGGTGATTCTGAGATACCTTGCATCATTTATGTTCTTCCAATAATACCTCTTTTAAATGAAACAATCAAACATAAGAAAACTAAATTAGATTTTCATGTTCTAGGTGGAGCAACTTATAGAGACCTTTTATTCTATGAAATGTTTAAATTTCATGTAAAAAAGGTTCATAATATTGACTTAAACATAACTTATGATTCTTCTGGTTTATTCAAGGGATTAATGATAGGGAGGTATTTTTCGATATTAGAAGATGATAAAATTAGAAAAGTTAATATTAAAACAGGGAATTTAAACAAGAGATTTAAAGATAATCTTAATGTAGAAGATGTTTGTAAAAATGTTATTAATTCTTTATGTTTAAAATATAATTTTAAATTACCATCAAGTGATCAAATATATAATCCAAAAACAGGAACTTTTTATGAAGAAATAAAAATATATTTAATGTTATTTATGTTAGAATTTTATTTAGATATTGAATTATTATTGAGAGATAAAGTTAAAGAAATATATCCAGCTTTTGAATCTGGAGATATAGTAACCTTTACAAAAAACATTGAACAAATTACTAGAAATATAAACCAAGGAAAAATTAGTAGAAAACAAACTTCTAAAACAAATAGTTTAGTTAAATCATTAAACATGCTAACGACATTAGATGAAAATTATTGTAAATATATTGTTGATGGTTTTTTATCAAAAGATGAGTTCACAGATTTAACAAATTTTAACATTATAAAATGGGAGTAATTACTTAATGATTACAGAATTATTTTTAAATTCATGTTATAGTTTAGTTTTAAATAAATCAACAAAAATTAAAAAGAATAAAGCAATTTATAGAGATATAATTGAAATACTAAATTTTTTTAAATTAAAACAAAAGAATGAAATACCAATAAATATTCAAAATAAACTTGAGTGTTTACACGAAATATGCGAGTTAAAATTAAAAGATAAATCTGATGATAATGTTATAGATAGTATTTCATTTGGAGAAAAGTTTAAAACTCTATTGGATTTTATATATGTTAAAAGAAATGAAGAAATTTCTGATGAAATTTTATCTGATCATATTACACAGATTAGAATGAGAAAAAAGTTAAATGGTATAGTTTCAAACTATAATGATATTTCTAAATTTTTAGATATTATTAAATCTGGAAATTTTGATTCAATTGATGATGTTGTTTTTAATTATGAAAAAATAATAAAAGAAGCAAACTTTAATTTAATGGAATCAAGCAGAAATATTGGATTAGAGTCATCTTCTAGTTTAGACTTATTAAATGATGATTTTGAACCAGTATTAGAAATGATTAAAAAGAAGTATGATAAAACTAATACAGTTCATACTGGTTATTCAATTTTTGATAATGATGTTTTTGATAATGGCGGATTTGAAAAATCAAGACTTTATATTTTTGGTGGTGGATCTGGATCTGGCAAATCATCTTTAATTCTGAATTTTATTAATAATGATATAACAAAAGTTAGAGATGAAAAATCTAGTAATAAGAGTAATGTATATTTGTATATTACATTAGAAAACCTAATTGATGAAAGTTTATTAAGGTTATATCAGATGATGTTTGAAAAAGATCAAGTTTCAACATTACGTGATATTAATAATGGAATTGATATTAAAAAAGTAATTGTTGATAGAGCTAAAAAATCAGGGTCAACTGTTATTTTTAAATATTTTCAAAAATACTCAATAAGTTGTACAGATATTATGATGCATTTGGATGATGTTATAGACCAATATGGAAAAGATTCAATAAGAGGATTATATGTAGATTATTTAGATTTGTTAAAAGCTGATATTACAAATGAATTATATAGATTAGAATTAAGTTTTATAACTTCAGGTCTTAAAGATATAGGAGTTAAATATAATATTCCTGTTATAACAGTATCCCAGTTAGGTAGAGCAGTTTATAGAAACCAAGATTCAAAAAGTTTAAATATGGATATGATGTCTGAATCAATTAAAAAAGTAGAGCATGCAGATTTTATATGTTTAATGTCTAAAGACCAAACTAATGGAAAAGAAGTTCATTTAAAAGTTGTAAAAAATAGATGTGGTCGAGATAATGTTTCTATAGATTTTAAAGTTAATTTTGAACATTATAAATTTTTAAATGGTTTGAAAGCATCTAATAGTGGAAAATCTGATGTTACTTCAGATCAAATGATACAAATTTCTTCCATTGATTCTGTTGGTAATTTAAATTCAAAACCAATAAGTAGTTTTACAGGTTTAGACCTTGATGCATTTTAAATAGAAACAAACTCATTCCAACCTTCTTATTTTTTTAGAACATAATCAAAATATAAGTATTATAGAAATTATTAGGAGGTATTTTTAAATGAAAAAAGTATCATATATTCAGCTTTTGAAAGAAGCAATTACTGAGTACGATGCAAAAGTTATGGATTATAAAGGTCCATTAACTGAACCTATATTAACTTTTAGAGGTGAAGGTGAACTAGAAACTACTAAAGATGCATCGTCTATTCTGGAACGTTATTACTTTAATGAGAATGCAGAGGAATTAGTAGAACAGGATGTTGGACCTGACGATCCAGTTGATGTAGATGAAGAGGCAGATGCAACAGATCCTAATGATATTGTTACTGGTGAAGAAGCAGATGATGTTGATGAAACAATGAAAGATCTTGAAGATGAATTAATGGAAGAAGATCTTGAATTAGAAGATTATGATCCTGGAGATCCAGATATAGTTGCAAAGGATAAACCTCTTGATCCAGAAGATGCTTCTCCAATGACTAGTGAAAGTGAAATGGTTGATCTTGAAAATGTAGTTATTGAGAAACTAATTCAGGAAATGGAAGAGGAAGATGTAGATGGCGGTGAAGCAGGAACTGATATAGCAGATGAAAAAGATGTAGAAAAAGTTGTTGGAAAATCTGATGTTGATGATGTTCTTGAAGATATAGATCTACTTGAAGCAGAAATAGATGCTGAAATTGAAGATGAGGAAGAGGATGAGGAGGAAGAAGAGGTAAAGGATCTTGATGTTGACAAAGAAATTAAAGAGGGTGCTCTTGGTCCAAATATAACAACTCCTAGTGAAGTGGAAGAAGCATTTAGAATCTTTAAAGAGCAGATTGAAGAAGATGCCGAATAAAATTTAAGAAGAAGTTTTATATGTTTAATCAAAAAATAGTGGGTAATCTAAGTATTGATTACCCACTATTTTAACGATATCAAATGTGAGTAAAGGATAAAAATGAACTATCGAATTAAAATTAAAGCTCCAAACAAAATGTTTATAATTAATAATAAACCAGTACGGTCTCCTTTTGAATGTTTTATAAATGAAGATGCTTTAATTCTAATTAAATCAAGAATTAAATTTTATGGTTTATCAAATATAGAATATGAGGTAGAATTATTAAATAATTCAATAGAAGAGGAACGTGATTATTCACAAACATCTCTCCCTAAAAAAAAAGAAAAACCAAAAGAATTACAAGATAAACCAAAAAGAAAAACATCCGCTGTCGTTAAAATTAAAAATGACAGTCAAAACATAGGAGAACCAAAACAGAAAGTTTTTAATAAAGAAGAAAAATTATTCCATCAACCGCAAGAAATCATCAAACAAAAAAGAGCAAAAAAATCTACGGAATCTCTAGAAAAGATAGAACAAATTATAAATATACAAAATGATCAATTTATGAAAAATGATAATGAAGTTTCAAATGTAGAAGTAACAATAGAAGAATTAACAACAAAATCCTCAACGATTTTAGAAAAATTTCTAAAAAGTGAATTCTAAAAAGAAAGAGAAAATATTAAATGAAAAAGATTATAATATATCAAGAAAAATGTGAGCCATTAATATTAATAGATGATGATACTAAAGATATTACAGAATATTCAAAAGAGATTAGTAAGATTTCAGAATCATCAAAAATATGTATATTAGAAACGACAGCTGGTAATTTGATTTTAAAACCAACAAAAATAAATTCTATTTTTGTTTCTGAACTTAAAGAAATTAATATAGAAAAAGGCAAAACTAAAATACCAATACCTGTTGTTAAAAATAAAAAACAAAAGACAAGTCTTATAAAAGTCGCAGATGAAAATGATTGTATAAAGGATTAAAAAATGACAGAATATATAGTAATCATATTAATTGTAGTTCTATTTGGGTTATTGTTTATTACAAAGAAAAATAATAATAATAGTAAACATAATAATAAAGATATGCCAAATAAAATTTTAAATTTTAAATCATATGCTTCTGTATTACTTTATTTTTTAGATAAGTCTTATGATATTATTTATAAAGATAAAATTTTAGTTTATTCAATTGAAGGTATGAAAATTGATAATGATGATTTTGGAGGTATAACCAAACAATTTTCAATATTAGTTTTAAAAATGTTAGGTCCTAATTTGAAAGAAGAATTTACTAGTTTATTCGGTGATGAAGAAACTTTAATTTTTAATATAATTGAATATTTTAATACCAGATTTGAAGATGATGAAATTAGAGATAAAGCTAAAGAAAATTTATTTACGGATATAGATGGTAATAGTCTAATCCAAAAAGAGGATATATAATGAATAAAATATTAGAGAATTATTTAATTTATTTAAATGAATTCCCTTCAGTTGCTAAAAAAGCTTTTGCATTTGATAAAAAATACTTGAAAGGTGTTGGATCTAAAGCTCTTTCGTTTGATGAAAAACGTTTAATGGGTTCAGCAAAATCAGGTATTTTATATTCAGCAGCTATAGCAGGAGCAATGGCAACTTGGAAAGCTGCTAATATATTATTTAGTAAAGCTGTTAGAAAATGTGGTCCTCTTAAAAAAAATACACCTGGTTTTAAAGTTTGTGTTGCAAAAGAAAGAATAAAATCATTACAACAAAAGATTTTCGCAGGAAAAAAGATTCTCGCAAGTTGTAACAAATCAAAAAATCCTGAAATATGTAAACAAAAATGGCAACTAGAAATAGAAAAATGTAATAATAGAATTGAAATTAATAAAAATAGAATTCAAGATATCTTAGGTGAATCTATAAATTTACAAGAAGTGCTTCCATTAGTTGTAGGAGCATATAAGCTTGGTTTATTTATGGTATTAGGCGTTGCGGTTGATAAAGCTATATTTTTAGCTAATAGATCTGCACTAGCTTTATTCAGTCAAGCAAGTAAAAAATGTGGTATATATAAACAAGGAACAGAAAGAGAGTTATGTGTTTCAAAAATTAAATTATTGTCATTAACAAAACAATTTGGAATATATAAAACAGTTTTATCAAAATGTGGTAATCAAAAAGATCCAGAAAAATGTAATGAAAAAGTTAGAAAACATATTGAAAAAATAGTGAGAGACATCAAAATACAAAAAGATAATATATCTGCATATAATAGAGAAATAGCAATTAAAAAAAGAGAAGAGCAATTTAAAAATTCAATGAAAAGTGTAAAATAATTACATAACGTGGAGGAATTAAAAAATGAAATTTTTAAGTGAGAAAGAAATAATTTATTTAACATCAAAACCAGTATTACCTTTTCTTTTTGAATATTTGATTTTATCAGATGGTATTACTATTGAAGAAAGTATATTAATTTTAAATGAAGCAAAAACAAAATATGGTGAACTTCTTGAAAAAATAAAAGAATCATATAAAAATAAAGTTAAAGCACTTAATAGAATGAAGAAAAAGGAGATGGCGAAAGCTGTAGGAGATATAGAAAAAGCAGCAATTATTGATAAATATAAACCATATAAAATAAAATTAGCTGCTGCTTTTAAGACTTCTGTAGAAACACTAAGAGCTTCCTTTAAAAATGTTAAAACCGGTGTAAAAAAATCAATCTATAAAGATGGTATACGTGGAAAAGGTTTAACAAAAAAAGGAAAAGCAGGATTAGTTTCTATACCAGTAGCTGGCGCAGTAGCTGGTTATGCTGCTTATAAAGCAGAGAAAAATAGAACTGCTGCATTGAGAATGAAAAAAAGGTAAAAACAATCTAATTTTTATTAAAGAATAGAACAAATTATAAATTAAAATTATGGAGGATTTAAAATTATGAACTTATTATCAGAAGCAATATTGATGGAATTTGCACCTAGCGATGAACTTGATTACTTAGAAGAATACTTGATAGTTTCAGGAGGAATTAATATTGATGAAGCAAGATCTCTTACAGCACTTGTTGAAGCAGAAGCTGGTGCTGCTGGTGCAAAAGTTGAAGGTGAAGCTCTTTCAAAGATACAAAAATTGAAAGATAGATGGTCAAGTATGGTTGCAAAAGCTAGAGCTGCTGGAACATATACTGCTACAAAAGCTAGAGAACTAAAAGCTTGGTTGTCAACGCAAATTAAAGCTGTTAGAGATTGGGCTAAGAAATTGAGAGCCACTATTGCAAAAAAAGCTTTAGCTACAAAAGATTCAATATATGCAGCTCGTAGTGCAAAACAGATGGGTGGTATTGGACCTGCTATGAAAACAAAAACTAAAGTTGGTTTAGGTGTTGCTGCAGGTGCAGCTTTAGCAGGTGGTGGTTACGCTGCTTATAAAGCTAAGAAAAAGAAAGCAGCCGAAAAGAAATAAATATTGAAATATAAGATGCACTAACTTTTTTAATAATTAGTGCATCTTATACAAATAAAAATAGAAATGAGCTAAAAATTATGCCTCTTAAAGATACATTTTCAAAATTAAAAACTGCAATAGTAGGGACAAAAACATCTGGAATAGATGCTAAGTTGGATAATGCGGTACGTGATATTATTTCATACAAATCTAATTCCGGAAGAAATGGTTATATTGAACTTGTAAAAAGTCTAATATCCAAAGGTGGTTCAATGGATATTAGTTCAAATATATTTCAATCAGGAACAACTCCTGCAACGTTTGGACAAGGTAATAGATTACAAAGATATAATTCTTATGCAGCAATTGTAAGTCATATTAATTATTGTCAAAGAGCTTTGGATGTATTAGTAGATAATATTTTAGCTCCAGATGATATTACAAAAATATCATTGGATGTAAATGCAAAATCATATATTGAATCATCAGAAAATTCAGAATCAAATGTAAAAGATATTGAAGAAATTATTAAAGAAATGAAATTAGAAGAACAATTAGATATAATTGTTAAAAATACATTAGAGTTTGGAGACTTTTTCTGTGAAATAGCTGATGCTAAAACAGCTTTAACAAGTAAATCTGCATTTTTATCTGAAGCCATTAATATTTTTGAAGATCAAGAATCACGATCAAGAAAAGAATTAATAGAAGAAAAAATTGAAGTTGATGGTACTAAAAAAGATGTTAAAATAATAATGGATTTTTCAGCTTTAGATGATTTTATAAAAAATAAAAATAATAATACACAAGTAGTTAGTGATATAGATGATGAAGAAAAAAGGAAAAAATTAAAACCAAGAGATTTACATTTTTTATTTTATGATCCAAAAAGGGTTGTAAAATTACAAAGTGATATGTTTCCAATTTGTTTTGGATATTTAATATTTCCAGCATCAATATTATCACCACAATTAATGTTACAAAATCAAACTGTAAATTCAATATGTTTATCTATTTTAAAATCAGTTGAAAAGAAAGTTCCTGGTTTAGATGATGAAAGTATAAATACAAAAGACCTTCAAGATATTGTAGCAACTATGGTTAAAGAAAATAATCATACAAAAGCGATGAATATTAGATATGTACCGCCAGATAGAGTACAACACTTTCAAAGACCTTCAACTAAATATTATCCTTATGGTGAATCAATTTTTGATCCATGTCAATTTAATGCGAAAGTTTTAATCACAATGGAAGTTGCAATGACTCTTATTAGATTGAATAGATCTATTGAAAAAAGAAAAATTGGGGTTGAAATTGGCCTTCCAAGAGATGCAGCCAAGCAAATTGAAAAATTAAAAGAAGAATTTAAAAGAAGAAAAGTTAGTCTGGATTCATTTGGAAGTGTAGATACAATTCCCTCACAGATTTCAAGTTTTGAGGACATTTTTGTACCTCAAAAAGACGGAAAAGCATTTGTTGATATTAGTAATATGACAGAGTTAACGGCTGATACAAGATCTAAAGTAGATGAATTAAAATTTATAAGAGATTCAGTAATTGCTAGTTTGGGCGTTCCTCCTGCATTTATAGGCTTAGAAGAAGGTATAAATGCAAAAAATACATTGAGTGAAGAAAATGTTTTATTTGCAAGAACTATTGTAAAACATCAAAAATATCTAACTCACCAAATTCAAGAATTAATAACAAAAATTTATAATATAGTTGATCCAGAAAAAGCTTTATCTATTTTAAATGATGTTGAAGTTTCATTCCCATCACCAAAGTCATTACAATTTGAAAGAGAATCAGCATATTTAACTAACTTGGCCAACTTAGTAGAAACATTAGAAAGAATTGGTGTTCCTAAAGATTGGAGTAAGAGAAAGTATCTAACAAGTATAGATTGGGATGAAGTAGAAAAACATGAAATAGATTCAAAAATTGACAAAGCTCTAAAAACAGATCCAGAAAATCAAAATGATATGTCTTCAGGAGGTTTGGGTGGTATGGGAGGAATGACTCCTGGATTTTAAATAAGTTTTAATGGAGATATAAATATGTTAAATAAAAAAGTTATAGAAACACTCGAAAATATATATTATACCGGTATTAATGATATTCGTGCTGGTAATATAGAAGATTATCCAGATGTTCCTCATGTTATTGATGATCCAGAATATAAAACAAACATTCCGTTTCCGCCAATGTCTGAAGATATAGATATAAAAGAACCTGAAATTAAAACAAGAAAAGGAAAAACTATTTTAAGAGAACCTCCTGAAGGTGATAAACCAAAAGATGTTGAAATGTTAGATAAAAAAGGAAATGAAGTAGAAGATTGGGATGATGATTTAGAAGATTTAGACCGAGCAGAACCAGAAGAAATGGTTGATGGATTAGAGGATGAAACCAATGAGCCTGATAAGTTAATTATAGAAGATGAACCAGAATGTAAAACTCCTGGTGAAAAAATAAGATCGAAAGGCGCGGGTAGAGGATTAGGTAGGGGAAAAGGTAAAGGTCCAATTGGTTCTCCTATAAAAGAACAAGAAGATGAAGATGAGTCAGAATGTAAAACTCCCGGCGAAAAAATAAGATCGAAAGGTACAGGAAGAGGATTAGCTAAAGGAAAAGGTAAAGGTCCAATCGGTTCTCCTATAAAAGAACAAAAAGATGAAGAAGATGAAAATGGAATGGGTGCTATAGCTCAAGATAATATGGGTGAACAAAATCCAGACTCTGGAAATGATCCTAATATAGACCCTAGTCAAGAACAACCTGATCCTAGTGGTATGATGGGTGGAACGCAAGATCCTGCTATGGGTATGGATGGTGGAGCTTTTGGAGCTACAGATCCTAATGTTGATCCCATAACTGGTCAACCAAAATTAACAGCTGAGCAAGTCGGAAGAATATTTGAATTAAAAAAGATATATTCAAGATTGTTAGCAATTGAATCACAATTATCTTTTTCATCAGATCTTATATTAGTTAAATTAAGAAAATTTATATCAGAATCTATTGAATTATTTGAAACAGTAATTTCAAATATAGAAGCTTTTAAAGATGAAATTGATGATATTATTGTAATATATTATGATTTCCTTGAAGAAGTTTATGATATTATGAAACGATATTATAAAATCAAAAGTAAACAAGAAAAGAAAGAAGATAAAAATAGTTAATTTATATCGGAGGAATTAAAATTGATGCAAAACTTTATAATGGAGTCACCAATACTTCAAGAGGCGCAGATAGTCAAAGTTACACCAAAAAAGGCTATTTATAAAATGGTACTTCAAACTTGCGATGAAGTTAATCAAAATAAAAGATTATATCCAAAAGATGTGTTAACTAGTGCTATGGAGAATGCTAGAGAAAGAATAAGTAAAAAACTGCCATTTGAAATGGACCATCCGTTAATTAAAGGAAATGAAGCTTATGATGGTATGAGACAAACCACAGTATTATTGAAAGAAGTTTGTGGATATATTATAAATTATGAATTCCAAGGTAATTTGTTAGTTGGTGAATGTGAAACTGCTTCAACTACTCATGGTAGAGATCTGTTGGGAATGTTGTTAGATAAATGCGTTCTCGGATCCAGTATGAGAGGCATGGCGAGCCTCGAAAAAAAGAATGATGTTAATGTTGTCCAAGATCCTCTTTACATAATTACATTTGATTCTGTCAGTCTTCCCAGCCATAAGCAAGCTGTTGTAAACTTTAATGAAATGCGATTTGAAAATAAAAATTTAATAACAGAATCTTGTAATAATGATCTTATTTGTTGTAATGGTGTTTGTTATCTTGCAGACTATTTTGATAAACTTGTAGAATCCAAAGTAATTAAATTCTTTGATAGGTGGATTTAAAATGAAAATTTTAACAAAATTAGATACTATAAACATAAAAAATATTAGTAAAATAAAAAGAATTCCAGGCATTGAAAAAATTAATACATCTACAGAAAAATTATACGGAATAAAATATTTTTTATTTACAAGTAAATTTAATAAAACACCAATAGTTATAAGGATAACTTCATTAAATAAATCCTTTGATCAACCTTATTCTATAGATCTTTATAATAAAAAAATGAAGCCGGTTATAACAATAGTAATAAAACCAGAAACACCAGAAAAAGTTTTTCTAACTATGATTTCTTTATTACCAAAAAGTATAAAATATGTTAAAACAGAATCTAATATATTAGGTAATTATTTAGAAAGATTAAATGAATTGAAATTAGATTTTAGGAAAATTAGTTTTATTTTTCAAGGTATTACGTTAGTAACATCTTTTCTTCTTTTGGTTAGATATTATATAACAGAAGTTAGAAAAAAAGCAGAAGAGGAAATGGCAGGAAGAGAAGCTGAATCTGATATAAATAACAAATTGTTTGTAGGACAAAAATCAGATGAGCCAGCTTTTAAAATGTATGCTAATTTAGAAAATTTTATTACTTTTGTTGCTTTAGGTAAAGCACCTGCTTGTATTTTGTGTGGGCCACCAGGTATGTCTAAAACTTATATAGTAAGAAGAACTTTTCATTTTAATGGTTTGAAACCAGGAAAAGATTATAATATTGAAAAAGGTAGTTCATTATCAGTTCAAGCAACATATGATTTATTATATAAAAATAAAAATAAAATTTTAGTTCTTGATGATTTTGATACACCATTAAAAAGCGAAGATACTGTAAATTTATTAAAAGCAATAACAGACTCATATGATAGAAGAATTTTATCTTTACCTGCAATAGCAACTGTAAGTTCTAAAGAGGAAATTACATCTAATTCACCTAATAAATTTGAATATAAGGGAAAATTAATAATTATTACAAATTTGAAGAAAAGTGAACTAGATAGAGCATTAATAAGTAGAGCTCCTGCTTTTGAAGTTACATTTAACTCAAAAGAAATCTTAGTAGCATTAGAAAAAATGTTACGATTTATAAATCCAGGTGTTCCAATAGAAATTAAAAGAGAAGTTTTAGATTATATTTTAATTTTATATAATAAGAATCCAAAAATAGAATTAGATTTTAGAGCATTTAAGTGTGCTGTTGATGCACGAGTTGGTAACCCAATGTATTGGAAAGAAATGGTAAAAACTATAACAGGAATTTCCTAACATGATAATTATTTCTAAATACCTAAACTATCTTAATGAAGATTCTTTTGGTGTAGCTCCGAAAAAACCAGTTCAAAATCCACAAGCTGGAAGAGCAACAAGTGTAAACAGATTACAACCAAAAACACCACAAGCTAAAAATAATCCAGTTTCTCCGCAAGTTCAGCAACAAAAAACAGTTCCAAAAAAAGATATGAATCCAATTCAAAATAGAGAACAAGAAAAATCAGTAAACACCAAACAATATTTTAACTATATGATTTGGACAAGTAAAGTTATAAAACAAGGTGAAATATTTAGAAAAAATTGTTATAGTCAAAATTGTGGACAACATGCAGCAGGAACAGGTGATAGAAGAGTTTGTAAAGATAGATGTGATGTTGAAACATGTAAAAAGATAATTCAAATGTTAAGAGCTTCAATTGGTAAATGTGGTACTTCTAAAGATCCTGAAAAATGTAAACAAAGGTATTCAACATTAATACCTTTATATCAAAATAAGTTAAATAAAATATCAAAAAAATTTATGACAGCTGATAAGAAAAAGAAGAGTTCTGAATTTAAAGTTGGATAATGGAGGATTAAAAAATGTATAAAGAAAAATTACAAGAAATTATTATTGAAAATTACATTTATGATAAAATTGATGAAGAAAGATTTATTAGAATAAGTGAGAAGGCTGAAAATATTTCTGAAGAAAAAGCAAAAAAGATATCTAAAGTTTTAACTGAAGGATTTTTCAGATCAGAAAAGTCTACATATTGGTATGAAGAAATTATAACTATAGAAGATGGAATAAAACAAATTAAAAAAATGGCAGATAAATATCTTATTAAAGTTAAAAAAGAACATCCAGATTATTTAGATGAAGTAGCTTTAGTAGTAACTATTGCTGTAGATCCAACTATTAAATCTGTTATATCAAAAGAAAAAAGAGGAAAAAGTTACATTACATTAATATTGCGGGATGATAATGATGTTTTAGATAAACTTAATGATTATGAAATTGGAAGAATTAAATTAACATGTAATTTAATATTTTGAAAGGTTAATAAAAAATGAAAATAATAAAAATTGAATCTTTACCTAATGTTAATAAATTTAAAAATAAGGAAGATTTTTGTAATAGATTAATACAAAAAGTAATTTCAATTTCTAAAAAGAGTTTGGTAATGGAAGACTCAAACAAAAAAATAAATGAAGTAATTGAATATAGAAATAATTTAATTACTAAAAGTCAAAAACTAGATAATCTATTAGAAAAATCTAAAGATATGAAAAAAGATTTAACAGAGAAAATAGATGCATTAATTGAAAGTAATAATACTTACAGAAATAGATTATTAGAAATTCTAGGGTCAGGAGGAATATAAAATAGAGTAAAAATATTCTATATTTATATATAAAAGAGTCAAAAATAAAAAAAATACGGAGGAATTTAAAAATGTATAGAGAAAAATTACAAGAAATTATTATTGAAAATTACATTTATGATAAAATTGATGAAGAAAGATTTATTAGAATAAGTGAGAAGGCTGAAAATATTTCTGA
>Ga0307992_1000464_pt1 | contig 25913 bp, 25 predicted proteins | sample EllFjometagen133_FD_203162 | JGI IMG/M metagenome (GOLD analysis project Ga0307992, IMG submission 203162) | Marine microbial communities from Ellis Fjord, Antarctic Ocean - #133 | ecosystem: Environmental > Aquatic > Marine > Unclassified | place: Southern Ocean | collected 2014-10-08
TTGTACATACCAAAAATATTCTATTTTTGAGTAGGAGTTGTGTTCAATAATCAAAGATTATTGACACCATAGAAACTACGTTCAAATCGCATCAGAAAAGATTAGGGGATTAATATATATTAATCCCCTTAAGCCTCTGATGGGAGTTGAACCCATGATCTCCTGATTACAAGTCAGGTGCATTAGCCACTATGCTACAGAGGCAATAATAACAGTAAGAGAATGTGTGCTTTTAAAAATTTATTTTTATTTACTAGCACTTTGAAAGATTAATAGATCTTCAGTAGTTAATTTTTCTTTTTTCTTTATCTTTTCTTTAACTTCAGCAGACTTTTCTTTTATGATCTTTTCTTCAGCTCGCTTAGCAATGTCCTTCATAACAACATTATTTTCCTCAAGTGTGACCATCATATCATCTTTTTTCTTAAGCAAGCCTTTTAATCCATCATTCTTTACTTTAAACTCTTCTTTAAGCTTGATAAAATTATCATAATGACCAGATTCTGTTTTCTTAAGATCCATTATTTCTTGAGAACTTGAAATAAAATCTTCATTTAATCCATACTTCTGAGTACTATCTTCTTTTAATTTATCTAAAGTTCCAAACTTTTTGTTCTTTAAATTAGAAATCTCTTTTTCTTTTGCAGAAATAATTGCCCAAATTTTTCCAACTTCGGACATTTTTGCATAAACTTTCTTCATCTTTTTTAATTCTTTATTAAGCCTTTTTTCCTGATCAAAACCAATTGCAGATGTCTCTAAAGCAAACTCGACCTTGTCAATCTTTTTCTTCATAAACCCAGGACTATCAGTTATAGAATGTTTATTGCACTCATCTTGATACTTTTGTTTAAGTTCTTTAACTTCAGAAATCAATTCCCCTATTTTACCTGAAAAAGTATTTTTCTCATCCTTAAGCACTTTAACTTCTTTATTAATATTAGCGACTTTAGATTTAGAACTACGTAACTCATTAATTTTAGAAAATATTTGAGAAGAAACTTCTTTCTTTTTCTTAAACCAAGATTCTTTCTGAGAATTAAGCCTGTTTAATTCTTGCTTACTTCTTCTAATCTCTTTCTTAAGGTTATCAAATTCACCAAGTATTTTATTGATATCTTCTTGTTTTAACATGTGCTCTCACTTACCTAACTATTATTAAATTAAAAAACAATAATAAAAATAAAAATGCTCAATAAATTCTTTGAATTTAAATTCTTTGAATTTATTGGCACCGTTAACCGGAATTATCCGAATAAAGCACCTAGACCTGCAGCTGCATTAGATTCTGCTTTCTTCTCCTCTTTCTTTTCTTCTTTTTTAGGAGTGTCTGCTGCTGGTGCACTTGCTACAGGAACGGCTGCCACTGGAGCTACTGCTGCAGTTTTAATTGCTTCCTCAATGTTAACACCTTCTAATGCTGCAACTAAAGCTTTAACTTTAGCATCATCAACTTTTATACCGACTGCTTCAAGCACTTTCTTTATTGAAGCTTCATTAATTTCTTTTTCTGCTTTATGCAAGAGCACTGCTGCATATACGTATTCCATTTTATTATCCTCCGATAAACATTATTCTATTTGTCATTACTTTGCTTCTTTTGGAAGCTTAGCGTGAACATTACTAACACCTGCATGAACTTCAGCCAAGATTTCTTTTACAGTTTCTTTATTGACTATTTTTGCATGCTTTGCTAATCCCCTTGTTTCTATTGCTGTTTTTCCAATTAAATGATGAATTGTATCTTTAGTTGGATGAGCAACAAAAATTGCAAGATTATGAGATTCTGTTGCAAATAATTTCATATCTGCAATAAACTTTTCTTCATCAATATCAAGAACGGATTTATCAAGTATTTCACCATTTTCATATGCTGCAACAAGATCTAAACCGATTTCCATTGGCTCAATTCCTAGCCTTGTTAATACTGCAGCAAGAGTTTGACTAATAACGTCACCTTCTTTTGCAACAAGACTATCTTCTTTTACAATAACTTTTCCTGCATCAATTCCTGCTTTGATTTTACACATACCAAGTTCTCCAATAATTGGGCCTGGAGCAAAACCAGTTGGTCCTGCAGGAACAATTATGTCTGCTGGAGCGGTTTGACCTGCTTTAATTGGTGCAGATGACTTATTCTTTTTTAAAATTTTAAATAATTTGAATGGATTATCATTAGAACATAGAAGCGCAGGCATTCCTTTCATTCTTTCAGCAAGTTGAATTAAACCTTTTTTCTTAGAATCTTGTTCAGTAAGAGCAATTCTGATAATTCTTTTTTTTGTCATGAAAATTTCAACAGTATCTTTAAGTTGAGCCCTCATAATCTGAAGTTGTCTTGCAGTAAGATTCTCCATGTTTACAACTGCAATAACATCGTATTTATCAACAAGCTTTTTGACCTTAATAACTGCGTCCTTTTTCGCTTGTGCAATTTTTGATTTATATTTCTCTGCCATCTTTGATAACCTATATTTTCTCAAGCTTTATAGGCTTACTCATTGTAAATTTAATAAAAACACCTCTAATATTAGAAGTTTCTTTAGGAAGATGATGAATAACTTGGTCAATTACCGAAGTAGCATTTTTAATAATATCTTCATCACTTGCATCTTCTGTTCCAATTGCTGCATGAACAACAGGAGACTTTCTTGCTTTAAGCGAAATAATTGTTTGCAATCTTTCGACTACTGATTGAACATTACCTTTTGGTGGAACAACACATCCTGCTTTAGGATTAGGCATTTTACCTCTAGTTCCTAGAATCCTACCAAATTTAGCTGCAACTTTAACCATAATATTAGCTTGTGCAATAAAATAGTCGTATTCTTCTGCTAATTTTTTTATAGCTTTCTTATCATATTTTCCAAATTCAGGCTCAGGAATTACTTTATCACAATGATCCTTAGCTTGATCTGCTAATTCTGCACCAACAAAAGCACATACCTTTTTCTTTTTGGTTATGTTTGCCGGTAAAGACATATAGAAATCAACAGTATCTGTTGGTTTTTTCAAATCAAGATCCTTAAGAGTAATTACAAGGTCTACACTTTGGGAGAATTTTCTTTTTGGAAGCTTTCTTAGCTCTTCTAAAGCTTTGATTATAGATTGTTTGTTCATTTTTCTCCTCCTACCGAAGTAGTATTTACGGACTAATAATAATAGTTAATTTAACATAGGAATGAACCGGTTGTTTATAAATTTTTTGGGATTACCTAGTAATAAATTAATATCGATACTAGTTGCTAATATACTAAATCTATATATTGTTTTAGTAAACCAGTATACAAAATAGTAACATTTATATATAAGCTATACTATTAATAATTAAAAAGAGAACTTTAAACTAAAAATGGTAATATTATTCGACCAATTTAACCTACCTGATGACATTTATGAGATCGTATTTGCTACGTCACAACAAGTAGAGGTAGCTAAACTCCTTGTAATAGAAATGAAAATGCATGAAGGAGAAATAGGAAAAACTCAAATGTCAATGTTCGCAACATCACTGCATGAAGGAATAACAACTGCACCTGAAAGAAAAGGTTTGAAAGGCATAACAAAAGCCAAAAGAATATCATACAATAAAAGACAATTTTATGATCGAATACTGACACCAATGAAAACAATGGGTCTTATCAATTATGACAATTTCAAAAAAACATACAAACTCTCAGAAAAATTCAATAAAAACATGATGAGAGTTGGATTAATGTGGCTACAAGAATTAAGACGAAGTCCACTCGGGATAAAGAGGTAACAACAAAGGTTGTCAGTATTCGTATATTAAAACTCACAAATTCACGTTAGAAAAGGCTCTTCAGCTAAATTCTTAACACCCCTAACCCCCAAGAATGAAGAGCCTATTCTCTTTTCTTTATATAAAAAGGACAAAAAATCTTATTGATTTTTATTTTCTTTTGTCTTAAACTTAAAAAATAAGAAGAATAAAAATTTATTAATTCTATTCAATCATCTACAGTAAACAATCGAGAATCCTTCACCTTAAATAAACCAATTCTTGCACCTGCATCCAACCATGCATGAGCATAATTGAGTGTTGCAAACGCTAGAACAAAATTCTTTTTCTCAAATGCAAAATGTTTTGCATCATTATAGTACGAAACTGCCATAAGAAGAAAATCATCAACTTGAGCTTTACGCTCTTCATCGACTTCAGAATTATCAATCTTTTCTAATGCTTCAGCAGTAATCTTAAAGTAAGATTCGAGTTTTTCTTTTGTTATTAAATTTACTTCATACTTTAAAGACTTTAATTTTTCGCCATCTTCATATGAATAATAATTTGCCATTTTAACACGACACTCAATTATTTTTTATACTTCCTCTTTGGTTTCTTCTTAGTAGATTTTAACCACTTCTTTTTATGATGCATTGGATCATGCACATTTAATTCTTCAAGCAAGTCCGGATACTCAAAAGGAACATTGCTCATGCTTATAACAGAAGAAATAAACATCACTATGAACACCATCATAAATGCAAAAGCCCAAGAAGGCACAACATCAATCATAATCGCACTAACTATAAAACCCATAAGACTTATGAGCATATATGTACTACTTAGTGGTTCTTGTTTAAACATAATAATCACCTTATATCTTATAATAATTTAATTCCAATAAAATATACTTAATTTTGCTTGCTCACCATTATCCAATCTAACAGGTTTCTGAATAGAAACAAGATTATCATCATTAACTAATCGAATATCGTATGTTGGCCTTGGAATATCCCTTGGAAGACCTTCACAACATTCGACAACAACATATTTATCGTCCTGAATATCTAAAACAACATCTGTACCAATTGGCTTATATGCACACATCTGAGTTATATTCTTACCATTTACAAGATGTTGATGATAATTACAAATATCCACATTATCAACAGTAAATCCTTCACACTCAGGATTACACCTATTAAATGAATCTGTGCAATCTACATGACAAGTTCCAAGAGGCAAAGTAAAATTTACATAAACTTTACCATAATCTTCATCATTAGAAACATTCAATTCTTTAACATCTGCATCATACCCCTGCTTGGCAGCAATCATCGTAATAATTTCACTACCTTGACAACGAGGTATCTCTGCCTCACCACTTGAATCACGATTATTATTATTACTATCAAAAACATTAGAATAATCTATTCCATCAATTAAAGACCCTAAAAGAAGATTTACCTGAGTAACAGGGTAACCATCTGAATCATTAACTGTATAATTAATAGTTTGCATACAATAAGGATCAGTATTAATTAAATAATCATAATATTCTTGACAAATAATATCCTCTTCAGGTGACCTAAAAACATTAGGTTGCCCCTCAGACTCGTATGTACAATCAGGCCAAAGATCACAAGCAGGGCAAACAGGACACCTTTCTGCACGTTCATATCTACTGCTTGCAGAAGGATTAGTGCAATTCAACGCATCTAAAGTTGCATTATCACAAACACCAAAGAAACACTTAAAATCTACCTCACAAAATTCTTTACATCTACAATCCTCAGAAACTCCATTTGGTGAAGTAAAACCTTCATAACTAAGAGATCGAGATTCCGCAAACACAGAATAAGATAAAACTATAATTATAACAATTGTAATTAATAATAAATATTTATTTTTTTTCATTTGAACACCTACCTTGGCAATAAACCAATCTGTCTTAATATATACTGAAACAATGAATCTTTCTCTTTTTTTAATTTAACAGTGTAACTATCACCCAAAAACCTTGCTGCAATTTCGTAAAATCTATTTACATTATTTGTTTTGTAAGTTTCTAAGTATATTTTTCCCTTCTCAGTTGACTTAGAGAATTTTTCATCGTGCTTAATCGTACCAATAATTGGAATACCTAAAAAGTTTTCTATTCTAGAATAATCTAATTTCTTTTTAACTCTATTGATTATAACCCCAATAACAGGGGTTCCTATCCTTTTAGCTGTACCAATTGTCTTAAGAGCATCAACCAGTGCACCTTTATCTTGATTCGTAACAATAATTATTTCATCAACAGCCTCTAAAACCCTCTGTGTTTCACTTCCAAGAGTCGCAGCAGTATCAACAAGCAAAAGGTCAGCATGATTACCTAAATCCGGAAGAACATTTTTTATTTTTCTAAAATCAATATCATTCATCGCATCAACTGCAAGATCACTTGATACTATACCCAAACCAGAACTATGTGTGAATATAGTATCAGAAATATCAGCTCTATCAGACAATACATCATTTAATGATGTTGGAGTCTTTAGTATACCCATATATAAACCTAAATTAGGGGTGGTTATGTTTCCATCTAAAAGTATTATATTTGCACCAAGATTATATAATGCAAGACCTAGATTAACTGTTATGGTGGTCTTACCAGCACCACCCTTTCCAGAAACTATTGCAATTTTATGAATCTTTTTCATTCTCACCTAAAAATAAATAATTAATCAACACCAAGCTCTTCGTTCTTATATAAAAGCTCAACATATTTGTAAAAACTCATGATTACAGCATAATAATGAGTTACAATATCTATGTCAATAACAATTTCGTTACCATCGATAATAGTCGATAAATTTACTGGTCTTCTGTATTCGCTAGCTTTAGTTATGTTTTTTGCTTTAACAATTTTTCTTAATAATAAGTAAATATCAAGATTTTCTTCCACTTGGACATCTGGATATAATTCTTTAGCAGAATTAACTTTTTCTAAAATTGATAAATTTTTAAATGAGTTTTCATCATCAGATTTAAGAAATAAAAGAGCATTAATTAACTCATCATAAGAACTAATCATTCTTTCCAAAAGATTAAGCAGCACATCGACAGTCCTAGTATATTTTAAAGTAACATAAACTTGATGTTCAACTCTTTTCAATTCTTCCTGGGCAGATTTAATATAATCTTCATTCTCAGCCAAATCTTCATCATCATAATCTACAACCATTTATATTCACAGCATAAACTTGCTTTTATGATTTAAAAAGGTATTGCTTATATTTAAGAAACATTTAATAGTATAAATCAAAATTACCCAACAAGACCATCAAGATTTTTATCAACAATCAGGAATTCATCATCAGTCTTAAGTTTCTTACCTTCATGCAAAACTGCATTTTCTTTTGCAAGCAACTTTACTGAAAAAAATTGATCAATATCAATTTGTTTTTTAGGCTTTGATTCTTGACCTTCCAAATAAACCTTGTCACCGGGTTTTGAATTAGGTGCAAGAATTAATCCGATTTGCTTATCCTCGCTAGATGCAGCAAGAAGCATTCCTTTACTATTAACACCACGAAGTTTTGCAGATTTCAAGTTTGCAACAATAATAATATTCTTTCCAATTAATTCTTCTACAGAATAATGACCAACAAGACCAGAAACAATGGTTCTTTTTTCATAACCAAGGTCTATTTCTTCAATATAAAGTTTATCTGCCTTAGGATGTTTTTCAACATTAATTATTTTTGCAACTCTTAGATCAATATCGTTAATTGTGATTTCTTTAGATTCTTTTCCAGAAAACTTATCATGCAACTCATTGATTTGTTTATCTTCTAACTTTTGGAATAAAACTTTTGGTTGATTTATCTTATGACCAACCTCAATTACCTTGTCTAAATCTTTAAACTCTTGTGATTCTAAATTTAATTGAGAGAATATTTCTTTGCTCGTATTTGGAAGATATGGTTCTGTTAAAATTGCAAGCCTTCTAACCAAATCTACACAAACATATAACGTATTATTTAGATGTGCTTTATCCTCTTTATGCTTCCATGGCTCTCTAGATTGAAAAAATCCATTTCCTATTTTAGATAGTGCAAAAATCTCATTAATTGACCTTCTTAATTCTACTTTTTCTAATGAATTTATAATATCCTTCTGCTTTTCAGAAATATTATTAGATAATACCTCTAACTCTTTATCTTCAGTTTTTTCAGGAACAACACCATCTAAATTTCTAAATAAGAACGTTAGAGTTCTATTAACAAAATTACCAAGATTTGCAAGTAATTCATTATTGGTTTTCTCCTGAAAACCATGCCAAGTAAATACTGTATCTGAAGTTTCAGGCCGATTACTTAACAAATAGTATCTCCATACATCTGCAGGAATTCCTGTTTTCATTGCATCATCACCAAAAACTCCTGTTCCTCTACTCTTTGAAAATTTTGAATCTTCATAATTAAGAAACTCAGTACTAGATATTTGGTGTAACATAGTATAATTTTCTTTTGTTCCAATCAGAAAACTTGGAAATAGTATTGTATGAAAAGGGATATTATCTTTTCCCATAAATTGAAATAAATTGACATTTTCAGGACTCAACCACCACTCTCGATATTTGTCACCGAGTAAATCTTTTGTTATTCCAATATACCCTATTGGTGCATCAAACCAAGAATAAAACACTTTATGTTCATAACCTTTTTTTGGTATTGGAATACCCCACTTTAAATCTCTTGAAATACACCTATTTTTAAGACCGTCCCTTAACCAACCTTGCGTCATCGTTTTTGCATTCTGAGACCAATTTTCAGAAACTGAATCAATCCAGGACTTTAATTTAGGAGCAAGTTTTGGAAGATCGATAAATAAATGATTTTCTTTTTTTATAATAGGGGCCCCATTGCAAATCTTACATTTAGGATTTATTAATTCTATTGCATTCAACAAATTAGAACAACCATCACACTGGTCTCCTCGTGCATTTTCATAACCACATTTAGGGCAGGTTCCTTCAACAAATCTATCTGCCAAATACCGTTTACATTTTTCACAATATAATTGTTCTAGTTCATCTTCAACTATAAATCCATTTTGATCAAGTTTAAGAAATATATCTTTTGTTACTTCGTGATTATTTTCAGATGAAGTTCTTCCAAAAATGTCAAAAGAACAACCAAACCATTTGTATATCTCAATATGAATTTTATGAAAAGTTTCACTGACTTCAGCAGGGGTTATGCCTAATTCAACTGCTTTTGTTTCAGTTGTTGTTCCATGCTCATCTGTTCCACAAACGTATAAAACCCTATCTTTTCCATACTTACTTCTACAAAATCTTGCGAACACGTCTGCACTTAAAACACAACCAATAATATTCCCTAAATGAGGAACATTGTTTGCATATGGTAACGCACTTGTTATCAATATTTTTTTATTTTTGAAATTAATCACCTTTATTAGCTTTATACTAAAGAAAATGATAGAATTTATAAAAGTTATTAAGATTCAGAGATATGTCAATGATGATGTTATTCCCGGCTGACGCAAGAATGATGACAAAGAGTAACTGCTGAGACAATTATTTTCTAATCTTTTCTAATCTACTGAGCAAAGCGAGGTGATTGGTTTTGCCGAGTATTTTAGCGAACATAGTGAGCAGCCAAAATGCTCAGAGAAACTGCTGAGACAATTATTTTCTAATTAGTATTATTAAAAATAGATACAAATAAAATAAGAAAAAGTTAAATCTAAAGCAATGGAGTCTTTCCACCATATAATGCATGGAATTGAGCATTCTTGAACTCAAGAGAAAAAACATCATTATTAGCATCAGTTGCTCTCAACTTAACAACCCTTATTTCTCTAACAACAGTCCTTCTAAGTTTAGAAAGGTTTAGAAAAATTATACCATCAGATAGATAATCTTCCACTTCATATTGAGAATACCTACTTCCATCAAGTGGCATTTCAGATATCAAATAACTAGTCATTCCTGAATCTCTTAAAAATTCAAAAATAAAGAACAGTTCAATTCTAGGATTTTCAAATTTACTTAATACATATAGTGCAGACAAACTATCAATAGCCAACAGTTCAGATGGAAGAGCCTGCTTTGTCTTTAGAACAATATTTTTTATCACATTCATCCAGCTTCTATTTCCTGCAACTTTAACATCTTTTATTTCTTTTCTTATACAGCCTAAATCTATAATTATCACATTACCTTTATTAGAATTCTTGTATTCTTGTAACTTTGGAATTAAATTTTGCAACTCGTTTATATGAATTAGGTTAATTCTTGATAAATCGTAACCCATATTTCTAATATGCTCCACCAAGGAATCGTAACTCTGCTCTAGAGAAATATATATTCCTGTTTTACCTATTAAAGCCTCATTATATAAAACATTAAACGTAATCGAAGATTTCATTGTTCCAGCTGAACCACAAACTAGAACAATATGTTTTTCTGGAATTCCCCCCTCGATGTTTTCGTCTAAACCCTGAATATACATCGGAATTCTTTTTATATTTACCATCTTAACCTCTTTTTTGTAAATTATTCTTTTTGATGACCAACAGTTTTTATGTGACCTTTTTTTGTGTTTAAAACTATATCTGAACCCAACACAGTACATCCAACAATAACACCTTCAACATTAAACTGCCACAACTTTTTTCCAATAATCTTGCCAGGAGGTTGGGTCATGACATCTGAATAACTACCGGCCTGAGTCACAGTTCCAGATATACCTGGAGCATAATCCATTAAATAACTTCCTTGACTATCAAGGACATAAATATTATGGTCGTAAGAACCAATAATAATTTCTTTTTTTCCATCATGATCAATATCAAATACAATTGGTGTTGAAACGACCCAAAAATCAGTTTCAAAAGACCAAATCTTTTTTCCATTACAGTCTAAACAATAAACAAAATTATCACAACTACCAAAAACAATTTCAGAAATTTTGTCGCCATTTAAATCAGAAGTTACAACTTTACTATAAATCGCTCCGCTTGTTTTAAATTTCCAAACTAAATTTCCTAACAAATCAAGACAATAAAGATAATTATCAGTTGAACCAAAAACAATTTTTTGCTTATCAGTTCCAAAATTATCAGAAACCGGTTGAGCAATAATTTTTCCATTAGTCTTAAATTTCCAAAGAAGATCACCTTCCTTAGATAAACACATAAGATCTCCTGAATCTGTACCAATAAATATTTTATTATCAAAAACAGCAGGCGAACCCTCAACTTCGGAATTAGCATTAAATTTCCATAGTAATTTACCATCCTTAGATAAACAATAAACATACTTATCAATAGACCCAAAAACAATATTCTTCTCAGATCCATTAAAATTATTACAAATTACACTACCTCTAATTGAACCACCAGTTTTAAACTTCCAGACCAACTTTCCATCATGATCTAACAAATAAACATAACCAAGTTCTGTTCCGAATAAAATATTTATATTTCCATTACCAAAAAGATCTGTTGTGTTAGGAGTATTGCCAATACCATTAATAGTAGAATTATCAAGAAACATTAATTCAAGCTCATCAATTTGTTCAGTAATAGAATAAGACCATTTTAATTTCCCAGATTGATCTAAAGCAACTAACTTACCATCATTTGTTCCTGTAATGATTTCAAAATTACCGTCACCGTCAATATCTGCAACTACAGGACCAGAACTCATAGAACTACCTACATCATACTGCCACTTCTCACCTATTTTCCCAGATTTAGCGTTAAGTATTTTTTTAAACGCATAGATTATATTACGCATAGTGTAGAATTAGCAAGTCTTTCTTTTAAATATTGTGGTTTTTAAAGAGAATAATAAGATAAAACGGAATCATTCTAAAGTAGTTAATAATTAATTCACAATAAAAGTGTATAATAGTCAAATAATGAAAAAGCTTTAAAAACTACACCAACAAAACAATTACTATGAATGAAAATAGGCCTGGACTAAATTACTTATCAAATTTAAATGAAAACACATTAGGTTCAGAAGTCAAAGGCTTGCTTCAAAATATGAGCCCTCATAGTGTCAAACTTGAACTAAGCAGAAGAGGCTATAATGACAATGAAATAGATTCTGCAATACATAACGTTTCAAAAAATTCTAGATCAATTAGAAATGGCAATGCAAACATTGTTTTATTTAAAGATTTCTTTGATAGAATAGGTTATGGATTTGCATCACCAATGTTAATATATATATTGTTATTTATTCTTGGCACGCCAATAATTTTTATTGGAATTGTTGCTGCAATAAGAAGTTTAATAACGCTATCAGTTTCATCCATGAATAAAGAGTATAATAAAAAATATAATGTCAGCAAAAAAAGAATAGCAACCTTTGGAACATTATTTGGATTAAGTGTGCTATTAATAGCGTTTGGAAATGCAAGTGGTTCATCATTAATATTCAGTATTGGTTTTCTTTTAAGTACCATATTTGTAGTTATTCATGGAGACCTTTATTCAAGTTATATTATTAACAAACTTGCAAGAGTGAGATCACACGTTACGTCAAAAATTGTTTCTTATTTTGGTTTAATAATTACTGCAATAGCATTTATGACTGCAGCATACTTATTAGATTTTAATACAGTTAATGTTAATTTTGGGTTTGTAAACTTTACAGTTTCAGGCTATTTATTAGTTCTTGAAATTGTTGCATTTGCATTTATATTTTCGAGTTACGCGTTTTCATTTGTAAAACCAGATATTAATATAAAGAAGAACAATCTGGATATAGATGGAAATAAAAAACCAGGATTTCTTAAAGAATACTTTCGAAATATAAGGGCTAATCTTTCAAAATTTTTTGGAAATAAGAATATCAAAACAATGTTTTATGGAACTCTATTCTCAGGTTCGATGCAAACACTAATTTCCACATTCTCAGGGATTTATATTTTTAGAAATTTAAGTGGAACTATAAGCAACCCCTTTTTTCATGTTGCAATAATATTTGGTGTTGGTATTATTGTTGCAAGTATTGCACCCAGCATTGCAAGAGGTATGGCAGGAATTTTTGGTAAAACCCCTATGCTTATTTTCAGCATATTACTTATATCAATATTTCCATTGAGTATATACCTTGGAGTATCTTATAATGGATTAATAATTTCTCATTCAATTGCAGTTCTTGGAGCATCATCTTTAGCAGTAATTCAATCTTTTATAGTTCAAAATAGCCTTGAGGAAGAAGAGAAAAAAACATATTTCTCTGCAATAAATCAAATGATGTCACTTATCAGCCCAATAATCATAATAATATTCTCGATAATAGCTTATTATTATGGATTAAAAAACATATTTATTATAGTTACATTAGTAAACATAATATTAGTTATACCAATCTATTTTTCATTAGTTATAAAAGCCCATCAAGAACATAAAAAAAATATATTTGGGTAAAATCTAAATATTCAAGTTGTTTATAAATAAAACACAAAAGTCTATAAACTTTAATTGATTTTTAGCCATTATAACTATAATAAATCACAAAGTATTAAAATAGATAATAAAATAGGAGAAATATGGGATCAGAAGAATATAAGACAGATGAACCTGCAGAATATGAAACGACAGTCGAAGAAAAAATAGAAAACGACGAAATCGACGCTAATGAAGCAGCATTCATGCAAGGTTACGAGAAAGACGAAGAAGAATCTTTCGAAGGCAAATCTGAAGAAGAATAACTTTAACAGTTACCAATATTTCTAATAGACACAGCTATCTAATTTTAAAAAACATAAAAAATAAAATGCTCAATAAACACAATATTTTATTCAACTTTCTTGAATAACCAATAATGCTTTATTATTGTGTTTATTGGCACCGAAAATCGGAAACTACTTTCTATCTTTAATCTCTTGCGTTAAATCAGAAATAAGCTTATCAACTTTTTCTTCACCATGAACAACATTGTCTCTTGTTCGAACATTAATTGTCTTGTTCTTCTCTTCTTTATTACCAACAACCAAGATATAATTAATATTCTTTAACTCTGCATTCCGAATCTTCTTATTTAACGAGTCATCACTTAAATCAACTTTTGACCTTATGCTTGATCCATGTAATTGAGAATTTATTTTTTCAGAATACACTTTGACAGTATCATTTACAGGAACAATAATCACCTGAACAGGATTTAACCATAAGGGCAATTTTCCTGCATAATGCTCGATAAGAATTCCAATAAATCTTTCTAATGAACCGAAAATTGCTCTATGAATCATTATTGGTCGATGATCCATATTTCCATCTTCACCCATGAAACGCAAATCAAATCTTTCAGGAAGATTAAAATCAAGCTGGATAGTTCCACACTGCCAAGTTCTATTCATAGAATCTTTAATATGAAAATCAATCTTTGGTCCATAAAATGCACCGTCACCAACATTTAATTGATAATCAATTCCTTTTTTCTCAAGAGCAGCTTTTAGTGCAGCTTCTGCAAGGTCCCAGTCTTCAATTTTTCCAATAAACTTCTTATTAGGCCTAGTTGACAACTCAATGTGTAACCCTTTAAACCCAAATGGCTTGTATACATCAAATGCTAACTCGAGAACTTTAACTAATTCATCTTGCAACTGATCAGGTAAACAATAAATATGCGCATCATCTTGAGTAAACATTCTTACCCTAAAAAGACCATGCAATACCCCAGTCATTTCGTGCCTATGACAAAGACCAAGCTCTGCAATCCTTAAGGGAAACTCTTTGTAAGAGTGAAGATTATTCTTATAAATAAGAATTCCTCCTGGACAATTCATTGGCTTTATCGCATAATCATCTTTATCGATTTGTGTAAAATACATTGCTTCTTTATAATTATCCCAGTGGCCAGAAGTTTCCCAAAGTTTTCTACTAAGAATAATTGGAGTTGTAATTTCATCATAATCTTCAGAATGTAACTCTCTCCAAAACTTCATTAATTCACCTTTAAGAATTAAGCCATTATTATGCCAGAAAGGGAAACCAGGTCCTTCTTCATGAAATGAAAAAAGATCCATTTCTTTACCTATTTTTCGATGATCTCTTTTTTCTGCTTCTTCAAGTAGAGTTAAATATTCTTTAAGATCTTTTTTATCATAAAATGCAGTTCCATAAATTCTTGTAAGCATTTTATTACTAGAATCTCCTCTCCAATATGCACCTGCAACTTTCATTAATTTGAAAGCTTTAACTTTTCCAGTGTGAGGAATATGTGGCCCTCTACATAAATCAACAAATTCACCTAGTGTATAAGTTGAAATAGTTTCTGCTGCACCCAACTCATTAATTAATTCAAGTTTATATGGTTCATTTTTGAATATAGCCAATACCTCTTCTCTTTTAACAACTTTTTTTGTGTATTGAAGTTTTTCCTTAATTATTTTTTTCATTTCAACTTCAATCTTAGCAAAATCTTCACTTGAAATTTTTACATTATCAAAGTCATAATAAAAACCATTTTCTATTGAAGGGCCGATTGCAACTTTAACATCAGGATAAAGTCTTTTAACTGCACAAGCCATTACATGCGCAGCACTATGTCTAAGAATATCTTTACCTTCTTTATCTTTGAATGTAATTATTTGAATCTGGCAATGCTCAGTTAGGATTGTGCCTAAATCTTGTAGAACTCCGTCTACCTTTATAGCTAAAGCATTATTTGCAAGACCTTCACTAATAAACTTAGCTACATCATACCCACTTACGCCTTTTTCAAATTCTTCTTCATTTCCATCAGGAAAAGTTACATTTATTACACTCATTTTTTCGCCTCTGAGAACAAACATACATGCCTATTCTCTCTTTATTATACGCAGCATGTGCTGGTTTATATATTTTGTGCGGAATTTCTTAGAAAACTTTAAAAGAAAGCAAGGTTTAAAGAGTGACATGGAAGAGATAAACACAAAAATTATTGATGAACTAAAAAAAGCAGGCATTAACATAGACATTTCTCTAATTGAAAAACCACCTAAAGCAGAAATGGGAGACTATGCCGTTCCGTGTTTTAGTTTTGCAAAAGAGTTAAAGAAAAACCCTGTTGAAATTGCAAAAGATATTGCAAACAAAATAGATAAATCAGGTTTTAGTGATGTCAAAGCAATTGGCCCTTACATAAATTTCTTTCTAAAAACAGAATTAATCATGGACACACTCAAAATAATTCATAAACAAAAAGAAAAATACGGATTAAAATCTAAAAATCATAAAGTTGTTCTTATTGAAGGGCCATCACCCAACACAAACAAACCCCTGCACTTTGGACATGTGAGAAACATGGCAATTTGCAAATCTTTATTTAATATAATGAATGCAACAGGTTATACTGCAAAACAAATCAACCTCAATAATGATAGGGGAATCCATATTTGTAAATCTATGATTGCATATCAAAAATGGGGAAAAGATGATTCTCCTGAAAAATCAAATATGAAATCAGATCATTTTATTGCAAAATACTATGTTATGTTTGCTCAAAAATTAAAAGAAAATCCTGAACTTGAAAAAGAAGCACAAGAAATGCTTCAAAAATGGGAAGCAGACGATAAAGAAATTATTCACTTATGGAAAAAAATGAATAAATGGGCATTTGATGGATTCAAAGAAACATACAAAACATTTAATATGCATTTTGATAAAGAATATTTTGAAAGTGAAACTTACAAACACGGAAAAGACATTATTATTGAAGGACTAAAAAAAGGGTTATTCCAGAAAGACGAGACAGGTGCAGTAATTACTGATTTAACAGATCAAGGTCTTGATAAAAAAGTTCTTCTAAGAGGAGATGGAACAACAGTTTATATGACTCAAGATATTCATCTTGCACAAAGAAAATTTAAAGATTTCAAATATGATAAATCAATTTATGTTGTTGGTAATGAGCAAGAATATCATTTCCAAGTTTTATTCAAAGTTCTAAAAATGTTAGGTTTTGAATTTGCTGATGGGTGCTACCATTATTCTTATGGAATGATTGAGTTACCAACAGGAAAAATGAAATCCAGAGAAGGAACAATTGTTGATGGAGATAATCTTGTTGAAGAAGTTATAATTTTAGCTAGAGAAGAAATCAAGAAAAGACATACACAACTAGAAGATAAAAATTTAGAAGATAGAGCAAGAAAGATTGCTATGTCCGCAATAATATTCTATTTATTAAAATATGATCCTAAAAAGAATTTTGTTTACAATCCAAAAGAATCTTTAAGTTTTGATGGAGAAACAGGCCCCTATTGTCAATATGTATACGCAAGAATTCAAAGTATACTAAAAAAATCTGAGACAAAACCAAAAGACAAAACTGAGTTATTAACAAATGACCAAGAAAAGAAACTTGTTAGTAAATTGTCAGAATACCCTAAAATTATCAAAGAAATCTCAGAAAAATATAAAATTTCTTTGTTAACAAGATACATTCTTGAGTTAAGCCAAGAATTTAATAACTATTATTCTAAAACAAAAATAATTCAAGATAACAAAGACTTAGAGAACGCAAGACTTTACTTAATTGAAGCAATTGCACAAGTAATTGAGAATGGGCTTGAATTATTAGGTATTGAAGTTGTTGAAGAGATGTAGAAATGAAGAAACTTCTTCTTATAGCAGCAATTGCACTCTATTCACTTTCTCAAGTTTATGCAACTGATTCTCTACAACCTAGAACAAATCCTAAACAGAAGAATCAATTTGATTTGCAAACATTTAATCTAAATCATAATTTTAAACAGCAAAAAAAACTTATGGACATAATTAATAATTATGAAATGCCTTCTCTAATAGAACCATTAATATTGAATGGTTTAGATTTTTATAAGTTTATGAAGAAATATGAAGAAATTGAGATTTACAGCAAAGGAAACTTTGAAATTTCAATAGATATGAATTATTTTAATCCAGAAGTTAAATTATTATTAGAAATAAAAATAAAATAAAAAAATAAAAATTATTTGATAAGTGTTGCTAATTCTTCTTTTGTTATACACTTACCAGGGGGCCTAACCCAAACATTAGGACTACGACAATCAAGATAACCATCCAGAATAACTGTTGTAGTAGCTGTATCTTCTAAATTACCTCGACTAACAGCCAATCCACCAGTATTTACTGCATCATTAACAGGTGCTGCTTTACCTCCGGCAAATGCAACAACAATTCCTACAATTGCAACTATTGCAACAATAGCAATCAAAATCATATTATTATTTTTATCCATTTTTTTATCACCTTTATTTTCTAAAATTAGTATAATATACTCAAATTTACAATAAGCATATATAAAGTTTTTGAATTCTTAGTAACTGTGACTTATTAAAAATTAAGTAATGATTTCTGGATTGTTATCACTCAAACCAGGACATTGTTCACAATCATCACAACGTGGGCTGGGACAGCCTCTGCAAGCAAAACAATCATTTAGGTCTTTCTGCATACTTTCAGGATAATCTGCAACAGAAACAGCTTTGCTTTCAAAAGCATTACCACTTATATTAGCATCACTAGTATTTTTTGGAACTAGCATAACAACCATTCCTACAATCGCAACTATTGCAACAATCGCAATCAAAATCATATTATTATTTTTATCCATTCTAATTTTCCTCCAAATTATAATATGCTAAAAATTTATTAATTTTTATCCACATTTTTTTTATCACCTTTATTTTCTAAAATTAGTATAATATACTCAAATTCACAATAAACACATATAAGATTTTTGAATTAAGCACTATTTTTCTCTTCGAACTTCTTCTGAGCCTTGATTGCATTCTTTATAGAATGAATTGCGACCTCAACTTGTGCATCAGTTGGATTGCTTGTAGTAAGTTTTTGCATTAGTAATCCTGGCTGCATTAAAATTTTCATTATAAAAGCATGCTCATATTTTGCAGTTAACTTCAAAAATTCGTATGATAAACCAATTATTAATGGAAGTAATAACAATCTGTATAAATAATTCATCCAAAAGTATGTTTGCATAGGGATAAGCAAATATACAATTAAACTAACAAAAACTACAAACAATAAAAATGAAGTTCCACACCGCGGATGTAATGACTTAAACTTCTGTGTATTTGCAACAGTTACTTTTTTAAAATCCTTATATTTTTCCCAACAATGAACCGATCTATGTTCTGCACCATGATACATAAATAAATTTCTTATGTCACTGAACAAAGAAATTATTAATATATAAATAATTAATATTAAAACCTTAACAACTGCATCTATTAAATTAAACAAAATCCCTGAGGTTAAACCGAAAAGTTTTGTTATAAAACTTGCAGCTGTCAAAGGAAGTAATTTAAACAAAACCAAAGCCAAACCTACACTCACAAGTATCGTGAAAAACATGTGTAATGGGGATAACTTTTCTTCTTCCTCTTCTAAATGCATATTAACACTTTTTGTTAAAGAGTTCATGCCAACAGAAAGCATTTCAGCCATATTGGCTATACCTCTTATAAAAGGAGTTTTCCAAAACTTATGTTTAGTAAGAAAGTTATTAAAAGTATAAGTTTCATTTACTATCTTGTTTTTTTCATTTCTAACAGAAACAGAGATAAAATTCTTTGATTTAATCATAACTCCGTCCATTACTGCTTGTCCGCCGTAAGACATATTTTCCCAATTTGTTTTTTTCATAATTCTACCTAAAAATATTAATTAAATCAGTAAACCATATCTTAATATACCCTAAAAAAGGGACTCTTAATGTTGCTTTACCAAGAATTTGGCTTTCTTTTATTTCAAGCTCATTCAAGTAAACATCACTAATTTGTGCTTTGTTATGATCCCCTTTAGTTTGAACAAGATACTCATTATTTATATAATCTATGCATACTACTCTATGAATTATAGGATAAGCTTTTTGATTTGCACTAAAAACAATTGTATCACCAATCTTGAGATTTTCTATGCTTATGCCTCTAAGAAAGATTATATCCCCTTTATTAAACCCTGAACTGAGCGGAAAAGTTTCAAATTGGTCTTTTGTTATGTTTTTGTCATCATAAAAATCACCACAGAACTGCCAAAAGCTTTCATGATCAACACTACCACTCCCAGGAACACCACAAAGATTATCCATCAATCTTTCTTCACCACAATTAGTAAATCTATGCTCCATTGAACAAGAAACAACTGCAACAACAGGAAGTTTTGTTGCAAAAACCAAAGCAAGCAATGGATAAAATATAAATTTTATAAAAATAAATGCAACAACTATATTTGCAACCCAACTTAAAATAGAATCTTCGTACCATAAAAAATATACTACTTTACCATACCAAGTTTTCTGAAGATTTTGCACTCTTAAATTAAGAATCTCTTTTTTCTTATGTTTATTCATCAAACCTACACCTAAACTTAACGTAACCAGGTTTATTAATAAAAGTTTTGATTTTAAGATAAAAACAAAATATTTGAAAAACTAATATAATAAACAATGTTAATCTGAATTAACAGGATTCCTTTTCTCATATTTAATGAAAAGTTTACTTAATTCCATCACTATAAACCCAATAAATGCTGCACCAACAATATAACCCCAATGCGTCAAACTTATTGCTACAGTCCCAAATATTGATTGTAAGAATGGAACATAAATAACTAACGCTTGTAGAGCTATAGAAAGAATTATTGAAAAATGTAAATATTTATTACTAAAGAATCCTTTTGATATTACAGATTTGTACAATGTTTTAGAACTTAAAACTGCAAACATTTCAAACATAACTAATGATGTAAATGCAATTGTTCGAGCTAAAGCAAGATCTGAAGTAGTTTGATAAAAATAATTAAACAAAAAGATTGTTCCTCCTGCCATAAGCCCACCAAATACTAACACAAGCCACAATATGCCTGAAGTTATCGGTTTTTCTGTAGGAGACCTTGGTGGACGATTCATAACCTCAGAATCATTCGGATCAGCACTTAAGGCTAATGCAGGTAACCCATCAGTTAACAACTTCATTAGTAGAATTTGTAATGGCAATAAAGGAATTGGAAAATTAAGCATTAACGCAACAAAAATAGTAAAAATTTCCCCTGCATTACAAATTAATAAGTATTTAATAGATTTAAGTATTTTATCATATATATTTCTTCCTTCATCAATTGCAGATACAATTGTTGAAAAATTATCATCTTCAAGAGTCATTTCAGAAACTTCTTTTGCAACATCTGTTCCAGTTATACCCATTGCTATTCCCAAATCAGACTTTTTTAATGCAGGAGAATCATTTATCCCATCTCCAGTCATTGCGACAATATGTCCTTGCTTTTGTAATATATCAACGATTCTTAACTTTTGTATTGGCTGAAATCTTGCACATATCCTTATTTTTGATATTTTTTCAGTTAATTCATGATCATTCATCTCATCAAGTTCAGAACCTGTAACAACTAACTCACCTTTTCTTAGTAATCCTATTTGCTTACCAATAGAGATTGCAGTTAAAGGGCTGTCTCCTGTAATCATCATAACATCAATTCCTGCTTTTCTACACAGGGCAATTGAGTCAGCAACAGATTCTCTTGGGGGATCAATCATTCCAACAAGCCCAATAAAAATCATATCTTTTTCAATCATATTAATTTTGTAATTAGATCTTTTTTTCAAAGATTTATAAGAAATTCCAAGAACTCTTAATGCAGATTCTTCCATTTTACAAAGAGTCTTCTTAACACTCTTTTTTTTAGATAAAGTAAAAGGTTTAATTTTTCCATTAACAAGTATTTTATTACACTTATCTATAATATATATTGGTGCACCTTTTGTTAAAGATTCATATTTTCCTTTAGTTGTTTTAGTTATTACAGACATTAGTTTTCTATCAGAATCAAAAGGTAACTCTTGTAATATTTCATAATCTTCAAAAACATCTTTTTTATCAAGACCCATTTTTTTTGCTAAAATAATCAATGAAACTTCAGTTGGGTCACCAATAATATCATATCTACCTTCCAATATTTCCTTATTAATATCAATAGGATCAGAAACCGCATTTGGAGATTTAATAACTAACTCAGAATCATTACATAAAATTGCAACATCTAACAACTTTTTAATTTCTTTCATGCCAGTTATTTCATTATTACATGAAACTCTGCCTTTAATAGAATACCCAACACCTTCAACATCGTATAAATTATTATTAGCAAAAACTTTTCTAACACTCATTTCATTCTTTGTTAAAGTACCTGTTTTATCTGTACAAATAAAAGTTACAGAACCAAGGCCTTCTGCAGCTGGAAGTTTTTTGACAAGCATATTCTTTTTAGAAAGATCAACAACTGCCTTGCTTAAAGCAATGGTAACAATTGCAGGAAGACTTGTTGGTGCAGCAGCAATAGCTAAACTTAAAGCAACAATAAATGTTTCATTCCAACTTAATGTTCCTTTTATTAAGATATTAATAAATACGATAACACAAATTAATGCTATTGCTATGACTAATTGTTTTCCAAGCTTTGCAAGTTTTTTTTTCATTGGTGTAGGCTCAGCTTCAACTTCTATTAATGAATGTGCAATTTTTCCAAATTCAGTAGACATACCCGTTTTTACAACAACACCAAGTCCTTTACCATAAACAACCACTGTCCCCATAAAAGCCATATTTTTTTGATTAGCAATATCAATTTGTTTCTTTATTATATTCGTGTGCTTGTAAGAATGCTGTGATTCACCTGTCAAAGAAGCCTCATCAATTTTAAGAGATGCAGATTCTATTAACCTAATATCTGCAGGGATAATACTTCCTGCTTCAAGAACAATAAGGTCTCCTGGTACTAATTCAGAAGCATCAATTTTTTCTTCAAAACCGCTTCTTATAACAACAGCTTTTTTTGAAGTTCTTTTTTTTAACTTTTCAAGAGCTTTTTCAGCTTTATATTCCTGGAAAAAACCCAATAAAACTGTCAAAATAATCATTATAGATATAACTACAACTTCAATTATATGACCCAAAACTAAAGAAATAAGCGCAGCCACTATTAGTAATACAACTAAGAAATCTTTAAATTGATCAGCAATAATACCAATAAGTCGACTATCTTTATGACCTTGGAGTTCGTTTAAACCATATTTAGAAAATCTAAGTTTAGCTTGTTTTTCTGTTAAACCTTTCAGCGAAGAACCTAATGACTCTAGAGCTTCGCTAGTCGATTTCTGATAAAACTCCATTAAACACCTCTTTAAAAGAATATTTGGGATAGAAATTTATAAATGTTATTGATATATTTAACTTGAATAAGATTGACTAGTTTTGTTGTCTATTATTCAAATATTTACCAATAGCGTTTTTTGTATATCTTGTTACTAAAGGTAAATCCTTTAGTGAAAACCATCTGAGTTCTTCATGTTTTTCTAATTCTAAAAGTTTAGGTTCACCAGATTTATATTTACATAAATAACCTATACAAACCCAATGCAACTTATTTTTTGAATCATAATTTTCTTCAACTAATGAGAATTCACTAACTGTAATAACAATATTTGTTTCTTCTTTTATTTCACGAATTAAACATTGTTCAAAAGATTCTCCAAACTCAAGCTTACCTCCTAGCCTTTCCCAAAGATGATTATTCTTTCTTTTAATAAGAAGTATTTCATTTTTATCATTAATTATTGTTGCCCAACAACCAATGCCAATAAAATCTTTTGCTATAATCATGTATATTTAAGAAAACATAAACTAATATAAATATTTCGATTCATACCTTAAACATAGAATAATAAGAGCATTATTAAGCATAATCTCAGAAGAGATTATACATCTACATTCTTCGCCTTTTCTGCATTCGTTTCAATAAAATTTCTTCTAATTTCGACATTATCTCCCATGAGAAGATAAATTGTTTCATCAGCAATTAAAGCGTTTTCAATAGTTATTTGTTTCAGAAATCGTGTTTCAGGATTCATTGTTGTATCCCACAACTGATCAGGGTTCATCTCTCCAAGACCTTTATACCTTTGAATTGATACTCCTTCACTTCCACCGAACTCTTCAATAATTCTATCCCTATCTTTATCATCCTGAGCATAAAATTTTTGCTTCCCTTTCTTTACCAAATAAAGTGGTGGTTGTGCCAAATATAAATATCCTGCTTCAATTATTGGTTTAAGATATCTATAAAAAAATGTTAATTGTAATGTTGTAATGTGTGCACCATCAACATCAGAGTCAGCCATAAGAATGATTTTATGATATCTGCATTTATCAAGATTAAATTCATCACCGATTCCTGTTCCCAATGCAGTTATCATCATTGCAAGTTTTTCTGAAGTCAAAACTTTATTTATTCTTGATTTTTCAACATTTAAAATCTTACCAAAGACCGGAAGTATCGCTTGACTTTTTCTGATTCTTGCCAGTTTTGCTGAACCACCTGCAGAATCTCCTTCAACAATAAAAATTTCACACTTTGAAGGATCTCTTTCTGAACAATCAGCTAACTTACCTGGCAGACTTGATGATTCTAATATAGATTTCCTTCTTGTCAGTTCCCTTGCTTTTTTTGCAGCATCTCTTGCCCTTGCAGCTAAAAGTGCTTTGTTAACAATTGCTTGAATAACTTTTGGATTTTCTTCAAAGAAAGTTGACAATTTTTCAAAAACTAATCTATCAACTATTCCTTTTATTTCACCATTACCTAATTTTGTTTTTGTTTGACCTTCAAACTGTGGTTCTGGAACTTTGAGTGAAATAATTGCAGACAAACCTTCTCTTGTATCTTCACTAGAAAGATTTAATTTTACGCCATTGCCATTTTTTTTAGAATTGCCTGATCTAAATTTGGATTCATTGGCATTAAGATAATTATTAAGGGATCTTGTTAATGCAGTTTTAAAACCTGTAAGATGAGTTCCACCTTCATGGGTATTAATATTATTAACAAAACTATAAACAGTTTCACTATATGCTTCAGTGTATTGTATTGCAACTTCAACTTCAACATTATCTTTTAATCCTTCAATATAAATAATATCATGAAATGCTTTTTTATTCTTATTAAGATATTCAACAAAAGATTTAATTCCACCTTCATAGTAAAATTCTTCTTTATTATCGTTTCTTTCATCAATAAGTATAATTTTAATTCCTTTGTTCAGAAATGCTAATTCTCTGAGCCTAAGTGCAACAGTGTTGTAATCAAATACTAATTCATCGAAAATTTCTATATCTGGTTGAAAATGAACAATTGTTCCTGTTTTATCAGTATTACCAATAATTTTTACATCGGAACCAGGATCACCTTGATGATAATTTTGATAAAAGACTTTACCATTCTTATGAACAGACACTTCTAATGCACTTGATAGAGCATTAACAACACTTATACCAACTCCATGCAATCCACCGCTTACTTTATATGAATCTGAGTCAAATTTACCACCTGCATGCAACTTTGTCATAACAACCTGTAATGCTGAAACTTTTGATGCAGGATGAATTGCTGTAGGAATTCCCCTCCCATTATCACTAACAGTAACAGAATCATCTTTGTTCAGAATTACCTTGATTTCGGAACAAAAACCAGCCATTGCTTCATCAATTGAGTTATCAACAACCTCATAAACAAGATGGTGGAGACCTCTTGGCCCAGTACTTCCTATATACATTCCTGGCCTTTTTCTGACCGCTTTTAAACCATCTAAAACAGTAATATTTGAAGCATCATAATTTGATTTATCTTTATTCTCATGACTATTTTGCATTTGTTAAACACCTTTACTTTTAGATTATTTTAGATTAAAAATAAGTACTCAGAATGCTTATTTCCTATAAAAAAAGAAAGCGGTTTTCTTTATAAATATTGTGGTTAAAAGACTATATATTCTTGGCATTTTCTCGTCAATAAAAAAGAAAGTATTCCTTAAGCTATAACAACAAATTAAATCAATAGAAATAATAAAAAAATAAAATACTCAATAAATCAAACTGACTTATTGGCACCGAATAATCGGAATAAAAAAAGTCAGAACTTATCTTTTCTTTTTTCGAGCAACCTTTCTTTTTACAGGTTTTTTCTTCTTAACAACTTTTCTTTTAGTTACTCTTTTCTTAGCTGCTTTCCTTTTTACAGGTTTTTTCTTCTTAACAACTTTTCTTTTAGTTAC
>Ga0307992_1000465_pt1 | contig 25897 bp, 23 predicted proteins | sample EllFjometagen133_FD_203162 | JGI IMG/M metagenome (GOLD analysis project Ga0307992, IMG submission 203162) | Marine microbial communities from Ellis Fjord, Antarctic Ocean - #133 | ecosystem: Environmental > Aquatic > Marine > Unclassified | place: Southern Ocean | collected 2014-10-08
GCATACATATTTTTCATATGTATATATGTTTCTAAATTAAGGAATTTATATGGATTTTCCAATATTTTTTTCATATCAGTTCTTGAAACATAAATTAAAATATTTACAGAAATATCTGTGCAATTTTTAACATAATCTTTAATTTTCTTTTCATCTACCAATTTATCTAAATAATCATAATATTTATCGTTCCACATACCAATAGGCAATTCGGTTATATTAATAGTAGTTGAATTTACTTTCTTAAAAACACCTAAAGAACTAAATCTACCATTTTCTTCATCCCATATAATTTCACCTTTAAATCCTTTATAATGTGGAATTAATGTTAAATTTTTTCTTTTCCTATTGATCTTATTGATAACATAATCTATAATTTCAGTAGGATTATATTTAGGGATATTACTAGACCATCCAGTTCCTATTCCTTCTGAACCATTTACTAAAACATTTGGAATAATAGGAACATAAAAATCTGGTTCAATACTATATCCATCATCATTTAAATAATTTAAAATTTTATCATCTTCTTTTATAAAAAGATTTCTTGTAATAGGATTTAATTTGGTGAATATATATCTACTTGCAGATGAATCCTTTCCACCTTTTAATCTTGTACCAAATTGTCCTTTTGGTTCTAATAAATTTATATTGTTAGAACCCACATAATCTTGTGCCATGCCAACAATACCACCTTCTAATGATGAATTGTGTGTTACCAAGTTTGATTTCGTTATAAAAAAATTGTGATACTTTTCAACTTCAATATCATAATATTTTTTGGGAATAGTATTGTATTTTTTAGTTATTTTTTTAATTTTCATTTTCATTTTTAATTTTGAAGTATAGATTATAATATTTTGATCTTCTATTTTTCATTTCTGTTAATAATTTAATATGATTTGGTTCTTTTTCAAATTTATTAAAATTATCAATCAGGTTATTTTTGGATATATCACAATTTGCCCCTTTTGATATATTGTTATAACTATCTATAATTCTCAAATTTGTAATTGAACCTATAATATATGGTTTAATTTTATCTATATAACCTTTTTTGATTGAATAAATATGATCCATGTGATTTTCATTTACACCAATACTATTATCCCAATTTTTACCAAATATATCATCACCAAATAATCTTAAATTATAATTAGTAAATGATATAACATTATTTTTATATATTTGATATTTTGATAATTCATTTAATGGAATTAATAATCCCTTTTCTTCCATATTTAATCTCTTTTTTAACAATAATTCAGGAGATTGGGTATTATAATATACACCATAATTTTCGTACATGGTTTTTTTACTTTTTTCTTTAATATCATCCCTTTGAAAAATATTAGTAATTCCATAATTATCTAACATATCTTTTTCCCATTTATTTCTACTAATACTATCTTTTGAAAAATTGTGTTCTGTTCCACAACTTTTTATATATGATTTTTTCTTCAATTCCCATGCACATTTACTACAACATGTTAATCCTTGATTATTATGAGGTTTTCCACATACAGGGCAATTCTTTTCAAATCTTCTACATTTTTCACATTTATTATGAATTTCTTTATTATATTTATATTCCATTATATTAAATTCTTGATTACACCATTCATTTATACAGATAAGTTGAATTTTTTTGTGTTTATAATTTACTTTTTTTAGATAATATGAAATTGTATTTTCAGCTAATCCAATGATTTTTGATATGTCTTTGTTTAAAACCCCCTTACTTTTTAAATCTAAAATTTTCTTTAAATTTTTTTCCCCTTTCCCCTTTCTTTCTTTTTGATATTGGTTCATAGAATTTTGTTCTTATTTTTATACTATATAGTAAATTCTATAAATCGTAATTATCTATTTGTTTTATATCTAATATATTCATATTGTCAGTTAAATCCTTAGATTGTATATATTTCCCATCTACATAAAATCTATGATTATCGGTGCATTTTATTATTTCACCATTTTCCATTTCTATTTCAAAATATTCCGTTTCTGTTTTATATGATATTGGATTTTTGCCAATACTAATTGTTATATTATTATTTTTATCTATACATTTTACCAATAATTCAACATCAGAATATCTTTCTACCCAATCACCAATTTTAATATAAGTATTATCGGCTAATAGTATTTCTGTATCATAATCAAGGCATTGTCCATGATGATAACTAGTCATTTCTGATATACCACCAGCAAAAGAACTTACTTTAATTTGGTCTTTATAATTTTTCTTAAACAAAGTATAAAGAATTTTTCTTTGTGAAGGTTTTAATCCATCAATTGCACTTGGGATAGATCTTAAATTGTCAGCCATACTGAATTCTATCAATTCATTATTGATAAAACTTTCATATGTTTGTTTAGTTTTAAATTTATCAATTTCAAGATTAGGTTTATAAGTCAATAACCAATCTTTTCTATCATTAGCTCTTTTTTTATTGAAAGCTAAATCTATAAGATTTTTTCTAGACTCTCTATTTTTTGTATTAAATTTGATAAGATGTTTAGAAATACTTTTAAAAAATAATTTAGATTCATTAGGTTGAATTGTACCAAGTCCTTTATAATACTTTATAAACCAACCAGATGTGTTAGTTTCAGATTTCCATTTTTTATATTCATTTAAACGATAAAAATATTTAAATCTTTTTCCTTTTTCGATTTTTACAATTGGTGTTATAAATTCATAAAGAAAATCTAAATTTAATAATTCAGGCCAAAAGTTATCAAAAATATTTATTAGTAATCCTTTAATATGACTACCATCGTGATCTTGATCACTCATAACTACAACTTTACCATATCTTAAATCTTTTACAGATTTATATTTTTTACCGAATTCTAATCCAAGTGCAGATATAATATTTTTAATTTCATCATTGCCTTTAATTTTAGTTAAACCTTCTCCTCTTACATTTAAAGGTTTTCCTTTTAGAGGGAAAGCACCATAATACTTTCTTCCAGTTACAGCAAATCCACTTAAACATGTTGAATGTGCAGAATCTCCTTCAGTTAAAAATAAATGACATTTTTCACTTTCAAAAGAACCAGCCATTGTTGCATCATCTAATTTTTTAATTTTTAAAGATTTACTTGTTCTATTTAGATCTTTTTGTAATTGATTTTGATTTTTAGATAGTACTCTATCAGTTATTTCTTCAACAATTTTTGATTTTAATAATCGTCTAATGAATGAATCAGTGAAGTTAAAGTCCTTTAAATCAGAAACCGTTATTCTTGTTGTTAATGTTTCTTTTGTTTGATTTTCAAATGTTGGATTAATTATTTTACTATTAACAAACATAAATAAATTATTCTTAATATCAGTAGGTCTTATTCTTAGTCCTTTATTTGATTTAAGAATATGATCTTTTATAATATTAGAAATTTGATTTGTAACATAATTAACATGAGTTCCACCATTGATTGTAGATATACCATTTACCATTGAACTTTGCATAAACATTTCATCGTAACTTGTTGATATACCAATTTCCCAAAAATTATTTATTTTTTCATAAATAAAATCATCTTCATCTAAATACATATTGATATAATCCTTAAAATTTCTAATTGGTATAAGTTTATCATTGTAATAAACCTTTACCTTTGGATTATATGCTGCAATATCAATTGTTCTTTTTAGTAATATACTTCTGATATTATTATCAATTTCTTGTATATCAAATTTTGCAAAATCTGGATAGAATGTAATTTTTGTGTAGTTCTTCTTTGATCTTTTGGTTTTTGGTTTGAAAATTTTTGATAAGTTATTTATTGATTTTTGATAATATTCTTTTTTACCATCGGCAGTTTCAATAATAAATTGTTTAGAATAAATATTACATAAAGTGGCACCCAGACCATTTCTTCCCCCTGTCAATCTTTCTTCGGAATCGTTATAGTTCTCACCAGTTAGTAATGAATTAAATAACATATCTGGTATATAAACCTTTTCTTTATCATGTATTTTTACTGGAATACCAGGTCCATCATTTTCTATTGAAATTACATTTTCATTTATATTAACTTTAATAGATTTAACTTTACCAGTTCTAATTGAATGATCTGATGCATTTGTTAAAATTTCATCAAAGATTTTAATAAAACCAGAATTATATTTTACTTCCTTTAATTTCATTTTAGGAATATCAATATTATCAACTATGAATAATTCTTTCATTTCTGTTTGAATACTACCAATATACATATCAGGTCTATGTAGTACATGTTCTCTATGAGTTAATTTTTGATATTTATCTGTGTTTTTAATCAAGTTATTATTATTATTTTTAATTACCATATTTTGTAGAAAAAAGTAGAAAAAAGTGATATTGATTTATTTATATATAAAAGAAAGAAAGGTTTATGAAAACATTTAAAATATCAGAAGAATTACATTCGTTTTTAAAAGGATATTGTAAATATAATAATTTAAAAATGGGTGGTTGGGTAGAAAGTGTAATAGAGGAACATTTATTAAAAAATAATATTGGATATGATAATCACAGAAAAGGTAAAAGTATCAATGAATAGTTTCACATTGAAACATTATAACCAATTGGGGTATAATCATAAAGTGGGTTATGTTTTTGAAATACATGTTAATGAACTACCAAAAGGTTCTCATAAAGTTATAGATGTTAAATGTGATATTTGTGGGAATAATAAACAGATGGAATATCGTAGATATATAGATAATACTAAATGTGGAACAGAATTATATACATGTTATGGTAAATGTGCAAATCTTAAAAGAAAATCAACAAATTTGAAAAAATATGGAGTTGAAAATTGTTTTCAAAGTGAAGACAAAATGAATATATCCAAACAAACAATGTTAGAAAAATATGGTGTAGAATATCCTATGAAATCTAAACAAATTCAAAACAAAGTAAAGGATATAATGTTAGAAAAATATGGTGTCGAAAATATATTTCAAGATAAAGATATTAAGAACCAAATAAAAGAAAAAACAAGAGAAACTAAAATTAAAAAAGGTTTGATAAATGAAGATGGTTCATTTGACATATTTCATAATTACAAAAGAAAGGTGACATTATTAACTAAAAAATTAAAATTAGATTTGTTAAATAAATGGGATGGGTATGATTATTATGATCGTGAATATATTAAAGACAATTTTAAATTATTTCATTTTCATGAAAATTATCCAAATTTTGATCATATTATTTCTATAAGAGAAGGATTTGATAAAGGATTAGATATAAATGAAGTTGCATGTGTGGGTAATTTGTGTATCACTAAAAGAAAACACAATATGTCTAAATATACAAAAACAGAAAAAGATTTTAAAAATTCATTAATAAAATAATTTTTATTATATTTATACATAAGTTTAGTTTGAAAAAATAATATATAGAAAAAAATAGTGTAAAAATGAAACTGAAAAAATTCGATGAATTAAATGAAAACAATATAGAACAATTAAGAAAAGAAGTTAGTTCATATGTATATGAAATGGTTCACCATCCTGACGATGAACCATTAGCAGAAAATATAATTGATGATATAATGATTTCAATTAACAATTTTTATAAAAAAAATAACTAAAAATGGCAATAAAAAAATATAACAAATTTGTTAATGAGGACATTGATAAATTAGGAGAATGGGATGAAGAAGAAATCAATCCAAATCCAGAAATAGTTCAAAATCAACCAAATGATCAGTTCGTAGGTGGAGAATATAAAGGTGAAAGTAGAACAAAGGAAAATATATTAGAACATTGGAGAAGTAGATGGGCTGGTACATGTTTAGAAACTTTCCCTCAAATATTTAGTGATGCATATCCAGATAGAACTGATTACGAAGAATTTGAAAAAGATAAATATGGTTATCAGGATGAAGATGATGAATTTGAATTTGATGCTGGTGATGAAGTTTATAATATAATGAATGAATTTGATATACATATTTCAAATGAAGAAGAAATGAAAAGTGATGACGGAGATTGTAAAATATCTGAAGATGATTGGGTAGATTTCTTTAACGATATGTGGAGTTGGGATTAAAAAAATGAATAAATAAAAATGAAATTAAAAAAATTATCAAAGAAAGCAAAAATGATTAAAGAATCAGTAATTAATACTGCATCTTTCACAAAGATTAAGGTTAAAGGATTATGTAAGAAAAAAATCTTTGATAAATATAAAGGTTTATCATTAATTATAGTATTGGAAGATGATGGAAAAGTAGTTATTTATGAAGATAAACATAAAAATACATTTACAAATTTAAGAGAAGTTGTAAGTTTATTTGGTTCTAAATTTTTCAAACATTCATTATTAGATAGTGAAGAAGGAATGGAAATTCAAGAATTTTACGAAAGTAGAACAGGATTAAAAGTTAGAGATATCTACGGATATAAATTATAAAAACAATTAAGTAAATTATGAAATATAAAGATTTTGATGGTTATAAGATAAATGAATCTAAAATAATGGATTCTACGATGTTCAGTAAATTTCAAATGTCTACTGAAGAAAAATGTGATTTTTTAATATTTAAGATGTTTCCAAAACATACTTTTGTAATGATACTTAAAAGTGGTAGGTGTTATACTTATGATAATAAAGGCAAAAGAGAAAAAATATGGGATTTAGAAACTCTTGAAAAAAATGAATCTAAAGAATTATCCAATTATTCAATAATAGGAACAGAAAATGGGCAATATATAAAATCTCAATATGAAAAAATGTCTAATTTAACAGTAGTTGATGTTTTACAATATATTAAAAAGGATGATGAAGATGATAAATCTAAAAAGAAAAAAAGAAGGAGAAGAGAAGATTCCCAATGAAGTAATTCTTCATTTGGATCGACCATATAGATAAGTTCACTAATTTATTCAAAACCTAATTTGTCCCTATTTTTATTATTATATACTTAAGATGGATAAAGATATAATTAACAAAAATAAAATATTAATATTTAGTCATAATTACCTAGTTAGAAACTGGAAAGAAGTAGTAATCGAACAATTAGAAAAATTAAAAAATAGTGAATTATATAATAATGCTCACTATATTTATTATGGTGTATATTCGGAAAATGATATATTCTATCATGATTTTTTAGATATAATCAATACTTATGATGAACATAAAAAAATTAACATAACTATATATGCTGAAAATAATTATGAAATGAACACATTATCTATTTTACAACAAACAGTAAAAAATTATGATGATTGTTATGTTTTATATTATCACACAAAAGGAGTTACAAGTGAAAGAAATCATGATAATGTTAATTTAGATAAAGTTAAATCATGGAGACATATATTAGAATATTTTAATATTGAAAGATGGAAAGATTGTGTAAATAGTTTAAAAAATCACGATATATGTGGTGTTTTATATATTGGGGATAATGGTCATCCCTGGAAAAATTATTATTCTGGAAACTTTTGGTGGGGAAATTCTGATTATATAAATAAACTTCCACTTGTAACAAAATTAGAAGATAAAAGAATGGCATGCGAATTATGGATAGGAAAAAATAATCATAGATGGGTAAATCTTTATCCTATGACTTGGGGTTATATTTATGATTTCTACTTTGATCCAAAAGAATATAGGAAATAATTTATTTTAAAGTTTTAATTGCATCAGTAAAATATCTAGGTAAATATTTAGAATTATATTTCATTATATTTGATAACGAACTATCCAATATAAAAGTATCTGCATAATCTTCATGTGATCTTACAGTTCTACCATAAGTTTGTATTATATCCACAACAGTTTTCCAGTTGTACCAATTCCTATTAGATTTTTGTCTATCTTTTATTTTATTGGATGAAATATTAGGATATGGTATTTTTAACATAATTGCAAATCTTGAAAGGTCGTCCTTTAAATCTACACCACTCATCATTGATGGGGACACCATTACAGATGGTTTTTTAGAATTTAAAAATTTATCATACATTTTATCTCTATTATCACTTGTATGAAAAATTAATCTTTTATCTTTGATTCTATCTTCAATCCAATTGGCAATTTCATAATTGAATGTATGTATTATACCTTTTTCATTTTCATATTTCTTAAGAATTTTTTCTATTAATTTTACTTGTTCATTGAATGTATTTACTTTTTCTTTATATGTCATTTTACCTGCTTTCATATAATAAAGAGGTCTTTTCTTAATATCAAAAGTAGAATCCATTTCTTTATATGTTGTTAATTCAGGTTCTAAACCATTGATATAAGAGAACATACCTTTATCTAATAAAGTACCAGACATAAAAATAATATGATCATAATTTTTCCATAAAATACTTTTTAAGTATGGGTATCCCCATATTGGTTGAAAATTCAATTCAATATCTTTATCTTTATAAGTAATATCTAAAGACCAATTATCTTTATTTTTATGATAAGTCAATATTAAATTTTCTAATCTTTCAATTAATTTACCAGTATAAACCATTTGTTTTCTATATGATGCTTTTATTGTTTTTTCTGATTCTTCACCAATTCTTTTTATATGATTATCATGTAATTTTTGTAAATCAAAAATAAATCCTTCTTCAATAAATTGGATGAAATCTTCAGGAGTTTTAACTTTTTTAAAAAGTTTATTATAATTGAATTGAGTACTTTGATTAAATCCACATTTCTTCAATAAATTTTTATTTAATCTGGTAGAAATGAAATCACAGAAAGTGGCTTCAAAATCATGAGACTCATCTATAACTAATACATTAGAATCTTTCTTTATTAAAGTATCGGTATATAAAGCCATTGAAATAAATAATGCATAATTTGATATTGCTATATCAGAACTCATCCATTGATATTTTGCTGAATCATATGGACAATTATCACATACTTTTTTCAATACTTTATTTATTTCTTTACCTTCACCACAATCTGTTTTATGATTATTACAATAATAATTAGACATTCCTTTTAAATTTCTCATGAAAGGAAAATCTCTAATATATTGATCCTGAAGAATTTTACTATTTGTTAGAATATCAAATTTTGCTTCTTTATTTACAAAATTTCTATACCAATTAGCGAACATTACTATAAAGTAGGATTTTCCTGATCCAGTAGGCATATTAAGTAACATGTTCTTTCTGCCGTGATTTATAGATTTTTTACAAAATTCTAATGCTTCTATTTGTTGTTCTCTTGGTTTTAATTCAAGTGGAAAGTGTATATCAATTTCTTCGTTTATATTTACCAATTTTTATGTATTTTAATTTTTAATATATACAACTAATAAACAAAAAGGTTTAATGATAAAAAATAAAATTACTATATAGATATATGATAAAATTATTTGAAGAATATACTGAAGAATATGGTGGTGCAAGAGGAGCACTTGGTCCATCTGGTCCGAAATTTTCAAAGAAAGTAATTGATGATGAAGAATTAGATGATAAAGTTATTGATAATCAATTAGATCCATATAAAGAAGAAGATTGGGATGAAAAAGATATTAGTAATGTAGATATAGAAGATTATTTAGAAAATAATTTGAAAAGTGATGAAAATAATATTTTTGATAATAATGATAGATTAGTTAGTATGAAAGATGTTATTGATGTTGTTAAATCTATGTTTACTGATGGGACATATGATAGAGGTCCAATGTAAAAAATATTAAAATATGAAAACTTTTAAACAATTTGTACAAGAAAATATGGGTACTACATTTGGAGAATATCCTTATCAATATAATACAATGGAGAACCCATCTGATAGAGGACAATCTGGTAATGTAGAATTTAATCAATTGAATAATCAATTTCAATCTATTCAAGATGAAATTAAAAATATAATTGTTACTAAGAACCCTAAATGGGATGAAATGGATATTGAGAAAAGATTACAAGAATTTTTTCAATTGGGTGGAAATAAACTTGAAAAAATAAGAACAATATCAGATAATTGTAAAGATATTAAAAAGTGCGCAAAAGAAATATATGATAAATATATACAAAATGTGAAAATAAATAGTGGTGGAAATGATACTGTTAATGATGTTCAACAAGATAGTATAATGGAAGATTTAAATGATAAAACTGGTAGAGAATTTGATGAAGAAGATAAGGATGAACTTATAGTACAAGATGTAGATGAAGTAAATCCAACAGAAGAAAGAGAAAATTACGAAACAGAATTATTAAGATTAATAACAAAATTATTAGAAGATGATTATTAAGAATTATAATAAATATATTGATGAATTAAATGAATCTAATAGTATGGAAAATAATGAATTAGATCCCTTTAAAGAAGATGATTGGTATGAAACAAAATGTGAATTTTGTGGTAAGATAATATCTTCTGAAAAATATTATAATAAAGACTATCCAGATCATCATCCATTAGGTAAATTATGTAATGTATGTCGTTTTTATCAAATTCAAAAAGATAATGCAGAAGAATTAGAAGAATGGGATGATGATGAACAGTCCGACTTTTTATCAGAATCTAAACTTAACGGTAAGTATGGATTTTTTATGTTTTTAGATATTATAGATGAATTAAAAAATTCATTTATTAAGGAAGATTATTTAAATGTTAGAGATTTTAATTTATTTTTTACAACAGATAAAATTAATGATAAAAATAAATTATCAGATATAATTGAATATAAAAAATCTTTAGATGTTGCATTTGAAACTTTAAATCATATTAAAAATTTAAGATTATCATTTTACTTTGGTATTAGAGATTATAATATTGAGTATGGATTCCATGATGATTTAAAAAGAATGGTTTATAAAATCGGAGAATTCAAAATTACATCCAGTTACCTTAAATCTTTAAAATCCTATAAATGTATAACACTAATTTCTAAAGTATTAAAGGAATCTAATCTTAAAGATTTAGAATTATTACAGAAAATCAAAATGGATTTAAAATATTTATTTGATCAAAAATTCAATGATATTGAAATTAAACATGGTGATAAAATTATTAAAAAAATCAATAATACAGAATTAAAAAATTATTACAATAAAGAAAACATAACAGAATATTTTGATTCATGGAGTCTTAAACACAAGTGGTATTATAAAACTTATAATTATACTGATGTTGAAGGTGATGAAACATATTTCTATGTTAAAGTAAAAGAAAATGATGAAGGATTAAAGGTATTTAAGAAATACGATAAGGACATGAAAAAACTTCAGGAAGCTGGACAAGATAAAGAATCTGATAGTTTTAATGATATTGTTCCAAGAACTGTTGTTGCCGAACCAATGATAACAGAACCATTAGAAGCACCCAAATCAAAGATGTTTAATGGTGTGAAGAAGAATGATGGTAAGACAATGAAAAAAATTGATAAAGAAAAAGAACTTATTAAATATTATAAAGATTTAAAAAGAATAATATTTACAGTCAATAAAGATATTCTTAAAGATAATAGTTATGTAACTAAACATTTATATAAAATTGTTGGACAATATAAAAAACCATTTAATGATGTTAAAAAAGATATACAATGGTTAACTTTTCAGTTAAGAAAAAATCAATATTTTATTGAACAAACTGAAGGTGAATTTAAAGATAAACTTGAAAAAGATAAGATAAAACAGAAGAAATTGAAAGACCAAAAATCTAATGCAGAAAAAAAGAAAGCAGAAAGAGAAAAGAAGAATTCATTGAAAAAGAAGAAATGATTTTAATCTACCACTGATATAATAATACTTTCATTACTTTTTGATCCTTTGGAATCGGTTACTTGTACAGTGTAAGTAGTTGTTAAATTAGGTTCGACATTAGTTTTCTTTTTAGTTGAATGAAATGTAGAATCATTATCTGCACTCCAAGAATAAGAATAATCCCAAGAACCTTTTGTTGCATCCACTTTTAGTTTTGTGGATGCACCTGGTGAAATTGAAGTTTCAGTTGCACTTATATCTAATTCAATTGATTCAGCTGGTGTTCCACCACCACCAGGTAATTCAACACCAGGTGGAGAAGATAATGTTTTTTTGAGTGCAGTAATAGTCTCAATAATTGGCATAACTCCATCTATTGTAGATTTTATTGTTGTTATTGCCATTTGTACTGGACTTACTATTGCAGTAACAGATGCAGATGGAATTAAAAGAAATATATAAGATAATGGTTTTAAATAAGGTATTACTTGCATTACTTTTGTTTGATATGCCTGTAAACTTGAAAAAACGGATTGAACGGCAGAAAAACCTGTCGGGATACCTGAACCAGGTGGCATTATAACAGCAGATGATGCAATAGTCACCACGGCAGCACCTATTTCAATTCCTAATTGTACAGATGCATCGGCAATTTCTCCTGCTTTATATTTTATTTCATCAACTGCTTCAAGGACTTCTTTTTTCATTTCATCTATTTTATCATTAATAGGATGGGTTTTATCAATTTTTCTTTTTTCTTCATTAACAACACCTGGATATAATAATGAATAATTTTCATCATATTGTAATTCACCATAAACCATTTCATAAGCAGTTTCTTCATCCATACCAGGTCCAGGTACTGTATTTACTCCACCGAACATTAGAACCTTTATCATTATTTCTTCTTTTGTTAATAATTTGGATTCAAGTAATGCCTTTAAATCAGGTACTACAGGCACTACCATGGCATCTTTTAATTTAATAACTGCTGATTTTAATCCTTCACTTTCCTCTTTTAATCCACCCATTATTTCTGTAACCTCTTCTTTTTCAGCTTGTAGTTCAGTAGATGCGGGTGTTTCTTCATTTGGTGATTCACCAGGTAATGGTGGTGCCGACGGTGATATTATAACTTCTAATTCTTCCACTGTTGGTTCTGTAGGTGGAGGACCTCTAAATACCATCAAAGATGATATACCTATATCTCCAAATGGATCTAAGTTATTTACTGCTTCTTGTTTTAAACTATTGATAGATGCAGTAAATGATGTTCCACCTTCGTATAATATATTATCATTTTCATCATATACAACAACATGTTTTCTTGGTCCCTCTTTAATAACTTCATAATAATAAATCTGTGCCATATACTTATTTTATTTTATTTATATATTAAATAGAAAAGGTTTCTAAAATATCTTTTTAAAGCGTCTCTCTTTTTATATATAAAAGAAAAATATAAAAATAAATGGCAAGTCAAATTGATTCTAGTCAAAGAACTAATGGAATGAGTCAAAGGAGTTCATTCGTATCCTTAGCTGAGGAAATAACGGCAATGAATAAAAACACTGTTGAAATTACTACAAAAATGAATGATATAGTAACATCTAGAGATTCTGCAGTTTCTATTACATTAGTAGATACTGGTGGTAATAAAAGTGAATATTATATGCCTACTATTGGGTTTCTTAAAAAGGAAATAGATAAAATAAACACAAATATAAAGAGATTATCTGGTATAGAATCTACATCTAATATCATAGATGGTAAATCTATAAGAAAAGTTTTCACAACGGATATCAATAAAGAACCGTATCCAATTAATGATATTGGTAGTGTATCTACATTTGAACCAATTAATAATCATTTTTTTGAATCATTAATGAATCCATTATTAGCAATTGAATTAGATATATCAGATAAAGTTACAACAAATATTAATAAAATTTTATCAAGAAGATATATTGTTAAATTTGAAAGAAATGTAGATTTTACATTAACAAGTGATGGTTTAAAATCTTATAATTCATTTCAAGATAGATTTCTTAATCAAACTAACATAGATATTAATGAGTTTGTAAATTGGTATGATATTCAAATTAATATTGGATTAGTTCAGGATATTGTAGAACCATATGATGAACAATATTTTGATTTGAGTGTAAATGAATCAAATGCACATGGTTTATTTTCTGTTATTAAAACTGAAACTGATACTATAAATAAAAAATTATGGTATCACTTAAATACCTTAAATTATTACACAAAAGATGGTTTTGATAAATCTTTAACAATAGGAGATAATTTAATTTTAAATAGGTTGAATTCATCGACAAGATGGCAAGTTAAAGAAATCAATACGGAATCATCTAATTTTAGAGTAACATTAGAAAGATTAGAAGGATATGATCCAATTCCAATTGGTACAAATATGTTAAGTTATTATAGTGATTTGACACATTCAAAAAGGGTTAAAATAACTGTTGGTTTTGATGAATATAATATTATTTTTATAAAACCTGTAAATACAGAAAATAATGTAATATCAACAATATGGTCAAAAGGTACTTCTTTTTATACTAATGATTTAATTTTAAATATTGATGATAATACAGATTTGTCTGAATTTTATGTAAAAAATGTTTATGATTATGGTAAATTATTAAAAGATTTAGCAAAGAAAACTATTCCAGTAGAATATTCAGAAATACCGAATACGGTTATATTGAATTCTCAAGATTTTAAAGTTGTGCAAATAAATAAACATATGACGGATACTCAAGATTCTAAAGTATTAAATAATTTGCATTCTCAAAGTTTATTTGCAAAAGCAAAATTGACAGAAATTAATAATGCAATATCTGAAAAAACCAAAGAAATGAATACTAGATCATTTTCAACAACTTCGGATAGAAATGCAATTCAAAATGAATTAAAGAAACTTATCGATCAACAAAACACTGAAACTAAATCTTTATCAACTACAGTATCACAAATAAGTACAAAAAAGATAGATACTTCTGTTAATTCAAAATTTAGAATTAGGGGATTTTGGAATGTTCCTCAACCTGTTAATAATGGTAAATCTGATCCTCAACATATTATACAATTTAGAGTACAATATAGATATAGTTCTAAAACAGGTGAAGTAAATCCCACTGAAGGATTTATTGTTAAAGAAACTATAAATAGTGAAATATCAGATAGTTTGGGAAGAGTGATATCAATAGCACCATCAAAATCTAAATCAATTCCAACATCAAAATCAAAATCCAGACAATTATTGGATTTGATAGAAAAAAGGAACTTAGATAATCTTTCAATAAATCCAGATTCTATTATAACTCCTATTTTAACAGGTAACATAAATTCATCTATAGATTCTGGCAATAGTAGAAAGAATAAAACTGGATATTTTTCAAATTGGGTTGAATTTTTAACTGATGCGAGAAAAAGGTATTGGGATGCTGATAGTGAAACATGGTATTGGAAAGTAGAAAATATTGAAGATGCTGATACTCCAAATATAAATCAATTAGATATTCCTATACAAACTAATGAAAAAGTAGAAATTAGAATCAAATCAATATCGGAAGTTGGTTGGCCTAGTACATTGGTGGAGTCAGAATGGAGTGGTGTATTAACTATTGAATTTCCAAATAGTTTATCTAATGTTTTAAATGATAATGAAGTTATAATTAAACAAGCTGATCAAGATGAAACATTTGTTAGTATTGATGATACACTAAATTCTCGTGGTGTATATAGACATTCACAAGATTCTTTTTATGTGAATGAAACTTATTATGCACACAATGATAAAGGATTAATTAGTAGTTTTAAAGATAATAATGGTAATTATATAAATGTGTATGAATATCTTAATATCTTAACTACTAAAATTAAGAATTTAGAAGATCAAATTAGTAATGCTAAAGGTGAATTTATTGCAATTTTACACACACCAACAGAAGATATTAAAATAAATACAAATAAAACTTATAATTTAGTTGTTGAGTTAGAAGATTATGCTGAAAAAACGGGAACAACTAGAACATATTTTAATTCAATTGGCATAATAGATGATTATTATGTAGAAATTCAAAATACTTCAAATAATCCATTAGGATTATTATCAAATAGAAAATATGAATCTACATATGCAAATACTTTTTATAAATACGAATCTGATAGAACATTACTTGTTGATTACAATAGTGATTTATATACACAAAATGATTATCAATACATTTGGTTTAGTGATAATAGTGAAGGAATAGGTATTAATAGTGGGGTGTCTTTTGGTCAAACACCTGATGTGTTGAGTTCTCCTGGTTATAATTTGGGTTTTTCTGGCGAAACATATACAACAGTTCCACCATTAACAGGTAATACACTTTATGGTAATATAATAAATGATGTTGAATGGCAAGGAACAACTCTAAGTGATCCACATCCTTTATTTTGTACAGTTCATCCAAGAATTTATAATATAACTGACATTATAGAAGGTTCGACTGAAAAAATGAAATCTTTACCAGGTAATACCAATGATAATGTTATAATACATATTTATTATAAATTAGATGGTAGTCAAACTGATGATAGTGTATATACTATCCCAGTGGGGGAAACTCCTGATGTATCATATAGATCTGTTAAATTTTTTATTGAACCTGAAACATTAACAAGACCTTTTGAATTTGAATTAAGATTCACGTTGAAACAATTTAGAGATGTTTATGTATCTGATTATTCTCCAACTAAATCTGATTTTTCTGATTTATCTGATTTATCTGATTTTGCAAAACGTCTGTAAAAAATAAATATAATAAATGAAAAGTTTTCAATTATTAAGAACTAATCCATTATTAACCACAAATTTAAAAATAAATGTGGATTCTGGGTTAAACATATATTTAAGTAGTATAAAATCAAATGCTGATCTAAGTAATGAAAAATTTAATCATTTTTTGGTAAATAGGGATAGTTCTTTAGAAAAAATCATACCTAAATTTTATTCTGGTTTGCCTAAAGAACAAGCATTTTTTGTTAAAAACGATGATGATAATGACGTAGTGTATAATGACTATAAATATCAATTTGATGATATTTACTATAGTGGTCCAGACTATATAACAGATACTTGGTATGAAGAAGAATTTGAATATTTTGCTCCTCTATATATAAAAAAAAATAATTTACCTGATGGATTTATTGTTTTAAGAATCGATGATCCATCTGTTTTTGATGAAAATAATGGATTATATGATTTAGGTATTCTAGAAAAAGAAAATTTTAGAACAGAAATAATTAATAAATGGAAAAGTGTTGCATATTTTGATATGACACCAAATTCAGATTTAGGACATTGGTTAAATAAAAATATCAATACCAATGAAAGATATCCAACAAAATCATTTGAATTAGATGTTAGAAAGGTTTCTTTTTCAAGATGGCATGGTATGGATTATACTACAGGTGTATATACACAAAAACCATTGTATTTAGATAGTAATTTATTTTATGAACAACCTCATTTTAGATTAGAATCAACTATAACAGATGGTTTTTCTAAAAATTCTTTAATTTATCCTCATATTTTAAATTTTAATTTTTTATTCGAAGATAAACCTGCAACACCAAATAAATTAAAAAAGTATTCTTTAAATAGATACTGTGGATTTTATGTTGATGAATTAAATTTTGTTACAAATATTACAACTTATGTTACTCCTACATTAGTATCTGGTACAACATTATTAAATAATATAATTATATCTGGATTTACTGGATTGACTTGGGAAGTTTGTGCAAAAAATTTCGATATGATAATTCCATCGGTTAATCCTTTTGTTGATGATTGGATAGATGATAATAATTATTATATTTATATAAAAAATGATTTATATGAAGTTATTAGAGTTGAAAATGAAGATGGTGATTTTTATTATAAAATTATAAGTGAAGAAATTCTCGATAGTTATTGGGATATAGATAGGATATATGATAAAACAGTAGAAATTTCTTATACTGGTAATTCATATAGTTATATAAAACCATTATATTCTGGATTTACAATTGATTCATATACAGGATGCACTGGTGTTGAATTAGATATGTATGCTGATTTATATTTAATAAAAGTGAATGATAGATTTCATGTACTTATAAATGGAAGTGGTTTAACTGCAACAGATGTTGAAACAAATAGAATAAACGGAGTAATTGGTAAATATTTTATTCAAAGTGATTATATGATTACATCTAATCACAATAAATTAAAATATTGGATAGGTGGAAGTAATTCTGAATATTATAAAGAAATAAATATACAAAATATAAATAGAAAACCTATGGTGTATTCCATTTACAAAGTTAAATTTTCAGATATTAAAGATTTTGATTTTGATAGAGTTACAACTAAATATTCCAATTTTGATTATGAAAAAACTAAATATTATGAAACTAAAGAAGATAAATTACACTCAATAGATTATAAATCAGAAACTTACCCGAAACAAATTAAAAAGGAACCAGTTGGTAATGAATCTCAAGATAAACCAATAATAGTATCGTCTGAATATATTGCTGATGATGAATTATATGAAACTAAAATAAGTGGAAATATATCTGATATATGGAAAAAAAATCAATCTATATGTAAATGGGGATTTCAAGGTTCTATAAGCCATTCGGATTATCCATATAAATTAAATAATAGTAATAAAGTTGGTTCTTCTTTTAATAGAACAACTGATGTGTTTAATAATAATCCAAATATTTATAATAAAAATTTAGATTATTTCTATAGAATTGGAAATTTTTTATCTGGTACAACATCAGGCGAAACAAGATCAGTATATTATCTAAATCAAACGACTAATATTCAAACCGAGTTTATTAATAAAATTGATGAAGATGGATTTAGTCAAAATGGTGGTGATGGATTTAATTTGGGAATTTATTTTGAAAAAAATGCACCTAGTAATTTTGATTTTGATTATTTTAAATTCTTTTTCTCAAATAAAATGTATATTGAAGATAATAATAGATTATATAGTGAATCATATAAAAAATATTCTGAATTTTATAATAATGATTATAATCAATGTGAAACATTATTTAAAGGAATGAAAGTTTTAACAAATGAAATTTATGGTATTAAAAGAAATTCAAATGGTATTATAACAAAAATCGTAAGTGAAAATAGTGGAACATATGATGGTTATAGATTTAGTATTATTCTAAATGATGTTTATTATAATAGTGATAATAATACACCTTATAATGTTAATGGGGTAACTGATTATGATGGAATTATGAATGTTATTGATGATGGTATTCACGTAATTATAAATGACATATATAAGAATATATTAGTTATAATAAATGTTGGTATAACAATACCAAATAATAATGGTGAAACATTTAATTATGTGACATTGTTTGGTGAAAAAGATGGGTTATATGATAATAAATATAGAAATGGTGATACTGCATCATCAGATTATAATAGTAAAAAATTGGTAGCGTCCAATTTCATTAACGCCATGAATTACCCCAATGAAAAATATGGGTTTGATAATTTTGTGAAATATTATCATATTAGAAAAGAAAATGGTGTAACTATCACTAGTGATGGATTTATAAATGGTGAAAATGTAGATATTGATCCACCTTTGATTTTAACTGTGAACAATCCAGATATTATAAAAATAAAAGACAATTCATACAGAATACAAGTATTAGATAATCCAAATATAAGTAAATTATTTGGAAGAGATTCTATATCAAAAAGATTGAAAAGAATTAACGATGTGTTGAGTGTTAAAATAATACAAAATGAAACACCTGCAGCCACAAAAAATATTTATAGATATTCTGGTTCATACGAACCAATCTTTAAGGATGTTAATCTTTTTCAAGATTCTATTTTTTGTTATACTGGATATGATTCTGGTACAACTGAATCGAGTGGTGCAACAACAAATAATACAACAAACGTTCAATCAATATCAAATGCATCAGGAACACATTTTAATGAAATGACATGGCTAAATACTGAATATGTTTGCAATGAAAATAGAAGCACATATGTTTATAATAGTGTACCAAGAGTATCTGGAACAACACCATCAGTAGATGAATTTGTTACGGATTCATTGATATGTAGTAATTTTAATTTTAATATACCATCGGGTGCTCAAATAACTGGAACAACAATAACAATAAGTAGAAAATCTCATGTCCCAACTGTTGCTGGTGATAGATATGTAAAAGATCATACAGTATCATTTGTAAAGAAAAACACATCAGGAGAATGGTCAGATACTACAATTAATTCAGGATTAACCGATAGTTATTGGTATAATTATAGTGAATTTACAAATGTGACTTATGGGTATAATGATATATTGTGGCCTTGGGATGGTACAATAAACTGGAATTCATCATTGGTAAATAGTAGTAATTTTGGTGTTTTATTAAAGTGTTCAGTTAAAAATGTTATTGGGTATGCAGTAAACCCACCAATATATGATGTAATGGCTGATGTCAAGTGTGTGAAAGTTACAATTAATTATATTTACAATGAAAAATGGGAATCTTACACAAATTCTATATATTTTGATGAAAATGTTAAGTTTGACGATACATTACATAATTTTGGAACTATAGATGAAGTGATTAATTCAAAAGTTAATATAAAAAATGAAAAAGTATTAAAATTAGATGATGCTAAATATCCTATTGTGGATCAATTTGGATATGATCATAATAGTAGATTTATTTTTAAATCAGATTGGGATAAAGATTTTTATTTGAATACTACAGATACATTTGCAGATGATAGTACAACATATACTGTACCATCAACTAAATCAAAAATTAGTTCTTCCAATTAATATTGTATTATCAAAATTGAATATGATTATTCTAAATCTGTTAGTTGGTATAAAGATATTTTATTTTTTATTGCGTAACTTATTGTTTCTAAATTACCTAGACTTTCTCTTAAAAAATCTATATGGACATCATAGATATCCAATCTTTGGTCATATAAAGATAAATCATTTTCTATCATATATAATTTATCTTTACCTTGTAATTTAAGTGGATATTTTGTTAAATAAAACTCAGTTTTTACTTTTCTTGTTTTTTTAATTAATGGTTTAAATTTAAGTAATTCATAACTCATATATTTTATTTCATCTGATATTCTTTGTTTCTGACTTAATGCATCGGATTGAAGTTGGATTACTTCATTTGCAGGACAAGTGAGTCTTGTACTTATTGATTTTATGGTATTGTTCCAGTAATCTTCTCTTTTATTTAATTCTGTTATTAATTCTTTATTGGAATTATCTAAATCCATAATTTTATATTCTTTTTAATTTTTATTGTTTTTTAAAAAATAAGTTTAAATTCTTTCAAAATTTAAATTGAAATAATAATTAAATCTATATTCGTTTGATTTTTTTATTTGATTATATAATATTTGAACAGGTTTTAAATTTTCAAATTGATCATTTTTTATTAAAGTATAATCTGTAATTAAATTGATATTATCATATAATGTTTCATCAAAAACAGGATCATATTGAACAAGATCAGTGTTAAAAATATTATTTGTATTAAGTGATTCATATCTTAAATATAAATCTATATTAGATAATTCATATTTATTTATAACATTTAAATTTATAAAATCATATATTGATAGGTTAATATCATTACTTTTTGTGTTTATTGCATTTAATGTTTTAAATGTTCTAGATTCTTTTATTTTAGCAAATAAGTATTCTCTTAAAATTTTTTTAATATTAATTACTATTTCCCATTTAGTGTTGTTTTCCATAGTGAAAATATCTTGTGTTTGTGTGCTCATTATATGATTTTCAGACTTAATATCAGTCAAATCGATTAATATTTCAGTTTCGTTTGTTCGTACATTGTCGATATTATAATTTTGATATCCATCAAAATCGGTATATTGAATAGAATTATTATCTATAATTATATTATTTTCTATATTTATAAGTTTAGTACCAAAAAATGATTTAACAGTTTTCATATTTTTTGTACCGTTATCATATTCTACATTGTATTTTTTAATCATTAGATTATTTTTCATATAAACCTTTATTGTTTTTATTTATATATAAAAAGTACTTCGATTAAAAATAATTGATATGAATGAAATTTAAATTAAATAATAATTCTACTAAATTGATTTTAAAAGAATCAAGTAAAGAAGAATTTAATCAACTTAAATTATATCTTAATAGATATGTTAAGAATTATAGATTTATGCCCAGATTTAAATTGGGTGTATGGGATGGAAAAATGGATTTTTTTAATAATGGAACTATTGAGTTTGGATTGTGGTATGAAATAATGAAATGTTGTAAGGAATATGGTTATCCATTTATAATTGAAAATAAGGAATTATTTATAAAAGATAGTACAATTAAAAGAGAAGACATTGTTACATTTTGTGAAGATTTTTATAAAGATCATAAACAAAAAGATAGTGAAGAACCATTTTTTCCTTATGAACATCAAATAGATGCAATTTATAAATTATTTGTATGGAAATATGGATTGATTGAAGTTGCTACAGCAGGTGGTAAATCTTTAATATTTGGTACATTTTTATTTTATTATTTAAAAAATGTAAATCCAGATGCCAAATTTTTATTAATTGTACCAACTATAAATCTTGTAACTCAATTTTATAATGATATTATGGAATATAATTTAGGGTTTAATAATGATAATAAAATTCCATTAAATATAAGAATTGATGAAGTTATGTCTCAACAACCAAGAAAATATTTTGGTGAAGATGAACCAAATGTATTTGTGGGAACATATCAAAGTTTAGAAAAAAGAGATAAAAAATGGTTGTCACAATTTGAAGTCGTTTGTGTTGATGAATGTTTACACCAAGATACTTTAATTAATATGGGAAATGGGAGTGTAAAAAAAATAAAGGATATTAAGGAAGGAGATAAAGTTTATACTGTAAATGAAAAAAATAATAAAAAAGAAATAAGATATGTAGATTTTATCTATAAAAATTTAAGTATTGATGATATTTATGAATTGGAAATGGAAGATGGAAATATATTGAAAATAACGGGAAATCATAAAATTAGATTAAAAAATAATAAATGGGTTAGGATTGATGAATTAAATTATAATGATGATATTTCAGATTTTAATTTTTATATATAGTTGCATTTGCTTAATGAAGTTCCAAAAAAATTAAATAATATGAAAAAGATAATAATTTGCCCAGTTTGTGATTCAAAGTTTATAAAGAAAACAAAAAATAGACTCATATGTGATTCTTGTAATAAAATATTTTCAGAAAAAACAGCAAAATATAGATTTTTATTAGATAATGATTTTGTTATATTGTATGATAATACAAATAATATTATCAAAAATAAAATATTTGATTTAATTTTTGATAAATTAAAAATGAAAATCTTAAATAGAAAAGATAAAGATGATAATTTGAAAAAATGGTTGAATGTTTATTATATAGATTATAGTAATTTGTCATTTGAAATTACAATTGAAAATTTTTACAAGTATTTAAAAGGGGAAAATTTATGTCCAATATGTGGAAATAAAACCAAATTTGTTGGAATATGGAAAAGGAGTGCTTATAATAAATATTGTAGTGACGAATGTAGGTATAAATCAATATCAATAAGACAAACAGATGACAATTCAGTGAATAGGATAAAGGATAAACAAAAATGGAAAAAAAATATATCAAATTCAATGAAAGATAAAATAAAGAATGGTGAATTTATTCCAAATATAACAAATTCGTGGTCTAATTCTAAATGTATTTGTAAAATAGGTGAATATGATGTAGTGTTTAGATCAACGTGGGAAGCATTTTTTAATTTAGTGAATCCTCATTTAAAATATGAAATTACAATAATACCATATGTGTTTAATAGTGTTGAACATAATTATATTGTAGATTTTACAGATATAGATAATAAAATATTATATGAAATTAAACCTGATAGTGAAAGAAATAAAAAACTAAATGTAGTTAAGGAAATTTATTCGTTAGAATGGTGTATTGAAAATAATTATAAATATATTATAATTGGTAATGATTGGTTTAAGGATAATTTTAATAAATACAAATATTTATTATCTGATAGTGATAAAATCTTTAAAAATTTAAAACAATTTGAATGAAAATAAAATCAATAAAAAAAATAGAATATGATGGTGATGTTTATAATTTGAGGATAAAATCGGAGAATGGTAACAATCACAATTATTTTGCAAATAACATATGTGTATCTAATTGTCATACAGCCAAAGCAAAAACAGTTCAAACTGTTGTTGGAAAAACTATTGAAACTGCTAAATTTAGATTTGGTATGTCAGGTACATATCCTCCAGATAATTCTGCTGAGTTATTTACAATAGAAAGTATAACTGGACCATTAATTCAAAAAATCGGTGCTAAAACATTGATGGAAAAAGGATTAATATCTAATGTTAAGATTAAATGTTTAGTATTAAATTATGATGATAAGAAATTTGCAGAGAATGTTTTTACCATTAAGAAACACGGTGGAGGTGGAAAGGCTTGGTTATTAGAAAAGGATTATGCTCAACAATCACTTAAAAGAAAACAATTTATTGGTAAATTAATTTCTAAATTTAAACACAATTCTCTTGTTCTTTTTATTAATATAGATTTTGGTACAGAAATGTATAATTATTTTAGAGATAATATACCTGGTGTAGATTTTTATTATATCGATGGTGGCACAAGTGCTAAAAAAAGAGAACATATAAAACAGTTGATGGAAAAAACTGATGGTGATAATATTAAAGTACTTGTGGCTTCGTTCGGTACGTTGAGCGTAGGAATTAATATAAAATCTATAACGAATGTTATATTTGCTGATTCGTATAAATCTGATCAAAAGGTTAGACAATCAATAGGTAGAGCACTTAGATTACATAAAGACAAAGAGAAAGCAATTATTTTTGATATTGTAGATAGATTTCACACATCGTTTAAAAATATATTATATAACCACTATATCCACAGAAGAACAGAAATTTACAAGAAACAACAATATCCCTTTGATGAAATTAAAATTTCATTATAAATTTGTTTTTAATTTAATTAAGGAAATTTTATGAAAATGTTTAAATATTGGATAAATATTTTTTTTAATTATTATTTTTAGTATATTTAGACAAATATAAAAATTAAAAATTATGAGTAATTTTTTTAAATTCTTAACTAAAATAATTGTTATTATGTTTATAATATTAACAATACTATTATCAATTATTTTTATTCAAAAATATAGTATTGTTAAAAAAATAGAATATAATGAATTAGTTAGGTCTTCAGAATTTTATTCAAATCATTTATATAAATCAGGATGGAGTGATGGGTTTGGTGAATACACTCTTAGAAGTTTTGATAGTGGTGCATCGTGGTATGCATTTGATTATGATACACTTTTGGGTCACGTTGATTCAATTCATCCAGGATTATTAAAACATATTAATGCTTGGGATAATATTACAAAGTTTTGTAAAGAAAATGGTCCTATTAATGAAAATAATTTTAAAATATTAGAATTGGATTTAAATGAAGTAGGTATAACTATTGAAGAAAAAGAAACTAAAAAACGAATTTAATGAAATCAGAAGAATAATGAATAAATGAAAAATCCATCAAAAATTATGGTAGTTAATTCTGATATACCATATTTTGGTGAATTATCTTTTGTTATTGAACAAAGAAAAATAACAGATATTAAAAAATATTTGGATTTTAGGAATAAATTAGATAAATTAGAGTTATATTATGTCGATAGATACAGGAAGTAAAAAAAGAAAACAATATACATATCAAAGTAAATAAATTATGAAATTTAGAGAAATACAAAATAATACAACTTGGGTAGTTTATAATAATATTATAAATCACAATATGAATTGTTTAGGTAAATTAAAAATACCATTATTTTTAAAGAGATCTTATGCAAAATTAATATCATTTTATCCATTTACAGAAAATCAAGTAGGTATTTATTTAAATTTAAATTTATCAAAAAGAATACCATTTTTATTAAAACATCTTGTTAAAGTAGGAAGGAAAAATGGATTTAAAAAAAGTTTAATTGATAGATTATATCAATT
>Ga0307992_1000466_pt1 | contig 25867 bp, 24 predicted proteins | sample EllFjometagen133_FD_203162 | JGI IMG/M metagenome (GOLD analysis project Ga0307992, IMG submission 203162) | Marine microbial communities from Ellis Fjord, Antarctic Ocean - #133 | ecosystem: Environmental > Aquatic > Marine > Unclassified | place: Southern Ocean | collected 2014-10-08
TGGATCTTCATCTAGTAATTCTTCTAGCTCTAGTTCTAGTTTTGGCGGTGGCTCTAGTGGTGGTGGTGGCTCCAGTGGAAGCTGGTAAATATGATCAGACAACTCTCTCCCTACGAGAAAACTCATCTCCGAAGATTTGGTAAAAGTGACATCGATATCGCTGATTATGGTGGAATGCCAGTGGAATACATTACTGGAAAAGTGGAGTTTGGGGGTCAAATATTTGAAGTAAATAAAGATGTTTTAATCCCCAGAGTAGAAACTGAAGAATTTGTGAATTTAGCTTTAAAAAAAATTGCAGAGATTAAAAAAGAAGCTGTAGTAATTGCTGATATAGGTTGTGGCAGCGGGGCAATTGGAATTAGTCTATGGTTAAAACTACAGCCAAAAAATATGGAGCTGTATTTAAGCGATATTTCAGATCAAGTTTTGGAAACAACTAAAAGAAATGTGAAAAAAATAATTGGAAAAAATAAAAATATTAAAATACTTAAATCTGATTTACTAATTAATTACCCTGAAAATATTAAATTCGATTTAATCATGGCTAACCTACCCTATATTCCTTCTACAAGGGTGGCTGTTCTAGATGAGTCAGTACGAGAATATGAGCCACACCTAGCGCTTGATGGTGGTAATGAAGGTCTAAAATATATTAAAAAACTGGTTAAACAAGCTCGCAATAAATTAAATCCTGAAGGAATAATTATATTGGAAGTTGACTACACTCATGATGAAAAGTTTTTAAAAGAAAAATTAGAACTAGATGACTTAAAACTAGAAACCAAACAAGATCAATTTCAGCGCATGCGGTTTGTAATTTTATCCAAAAATTGATTTATCATTTCTTTCATTTCAGCTGATACTGAAAGTTTCTCAATCTGCTGCCGAACTTTAATTTCTAATTCTTTTAAATCACTATTAACCAACTTTTCAATTTGATGTTTTTTCATCAAAATCAGTATTTCTTCTACCCCATTTTCTTCAAAAACATTCTGTATTTCTTGATCAAGATAGTAGTAATAGAGAGTTTTTTTACCTTCGCGAACATCAGCGCCAACTGGTTTACCAGTTTTCTGCTCATCACCAAACAACCCTAGTTCATCATCTTTAATTTGAAAAATTAACCCCAAAGTTTTACCTAATTCATTTAATTGAACTACTAATTCTTCAGACTGTTCTGCCAAAACTGCACCAGCCATGAGTGGCAAACTCACTGTATAACTAGCTGTTTTGTCCATATACATCTGTAGGATGCTATCTTTAGTTACATCTCCACCACTCATCAACGCTAACTCTACATCATGCATCTCACCTAAAATTGTTCTACTTAACTGCTGAGAAAAAAGCTTTAATAATTTTCCAGATAACAACTCATAAGCTAAGAAGAAAATTAGGTCACCAGCGCAGATTGCGAAACTCTCTCCAAACCGCTGAGATTGCTGATATTTTTTCTGCTGTGCCAGTTGCTGATATTGAGAATGCAGAGTTTCTTGACCCCTGCGTAAATTATCTTGATCAATAACATCATCGTGAATCAAAAGACTAGTTCCGATCAATTCTAAAGCCGCAGCAACTTGTAAAACCTCTTGGTTGTATTTTTCACCAGACAATTTTTGATAAGTATTTATGAGCAAACTTCCCCGCAACATTTTTCCACTTATGGCTAAAGGCATTAATCGCTCAAAAATATCTTTAGAAAAATAAGAATCATTCAACTCCTGTTGTTTACTGGGTAAAAAATTAATTAAAAAATTTGAAATTTCTTTTTTATATGAAATGAAATACTGCATAAGCTATATCTTACACCACCTGACTTCTCAATAAAAAATGGTTTACAATACAACCCATATGACAGATTACCAACCATCTCAAAAAATCTTAAATAAATATGCCCAAGTATTGATTAACTGCGCCCTTAATTCCGGTGAGGGTATTAAAAAAGGAGATGTAGTTAAGATAGTAGTCCCAGATATTGCCAAGCCACTAGCTCTAGAACTCCAAAATGTAACTCTCAAAGCAGGTGGTCATCCCATGTTACAACTCATCCCGACTGAGTTTAGTAAAGACTTCTACTCATTAGCCAATGATGACCAACTAACTTTTTTTCCTAAAAAATATCTCCAGGAACGAGTCAAGTTAATCGATCACCAAGTTATTATTATTGCCGACCTCGATCCTTTTGAACTTAAAAATATTGACCCAAAAAAAATTATCAAATCTCGAGATGCTAAAAAATCCTATCGTGACTGGCTAGATAATAAAGAAAATCAAAATAAATTTACTTGGACAGTTGGTTTGTGGGGTGTGCCAGCCAAAGCAGAAATCGTAGAGTTATCATTGAAAGAATACTGGCAACAAATTATTAAAGCTTGTTTTCTAGATAAAGATGACCCAATTGCAGAATGGAAAAGAATTTTTAAAATGCAAAAGTCAATTAAAAAAACACTTAATGAGATGAGCATTGAATGGCTGGACGTTAAAGGTCCTGATATTGATCTTAAGATTAAACTGGACGCTAACCGCATTTGGAATGGCGGTAGCGGCCGCAACATTCCTAGCTTCGAATTTTTTACTTCTCCAGATTGGCGAGAAGTTGATGGTTGGGTGCAATTTAATCAGCCTCTCTACCGTTACGGCAATGTTATTGAAGATATTTATCTAGAACTTAAAGATGGTTTAGTAGTCAAAGCTAAAGCAAAAACTGGCAATAAATTCTTACAAGAAATGCTTAAAAGCCCTAACGCTAATAAAATTGGTGAGTATTCTTTAACTGATAAGCGCATGTCACGCATCACTCATCCCATGGCAGAAACTCTATTTGATGAAAATGTAGGTGGCCCATTTGGCAATACTCACTTAGCTGTTGGCAAAGCATATAAAGATTGCTACCGAGGCAACCCAGCTGATATTAGTAAAAAAGAATGGGAAGAAATGGGTTTTAATGACTCAGCTGAACACACTGATATTGTCTCTACCACTGATCGCACTGTCACCGCTCACATGATTGATGGTAGTCAAAAAGTGATCTATAAAAAAGGAATGTTTACTTTTTATAAGGAATAAATGATTATCAAATCTCAAACCGAACTAGCTACCTATAAAAAAGCTACCCAACTTTCCAAGCAGATATTATCCCAACTTAGAGATGCAATTAAGCCAGGAGTTTACCCAATTGAACTAGATAAACTAGCTGGTGATTTATGTGAAAAACATGGTGTCAGATCCTCTTTTAAAGGCGTAGTAAATGGAAACCTAATCTACAACTTCAACAGCTGTATCTCTGTTAATGATGAAATTCTTCATGGAATTCCCAATGATAAAAGAAAAATTCAAGAAGGCGACTTAGTTAAGATTGATTTTGGAATTATTTATCAAGGATTTTACACCGATCATTGTTTTACTGTTGGAGTGAGTCAGGTTTCAAATGAAGATCAAAAGTTATTAGAAATCGGTCGCAAGGCAGTTCTCAATGCTGTTAAATTGGCCAAAACAGGAAATAAAACTGGAGACTTGGGATATGCCATGCACAGCACTGCCTATAAAGCCGGCTTTGATACCCTAAAACAATACGTGGGACATGGAATTGGAAGAGGTCTCCATGAATACCCTGAAATTCCAGCTTTTGGCAAACCAGGATCAGGAAAAAAGCTAGAGAAAAATATGATTATTTGTGTTGAGTGCCAAATTGTTCCTAGAAGCGATCAGGTTTATGTTGAAGACAATGGCTGGACAGTTAAAACTACTGATGGCGGCAAAGGTGTTATGTTTGAATACATGGTCAGAGTCGATAAAAAGCCAGAAATTTTAACTCAAACTCAAGATTGGTCACTAACAGTTTAAAAAATGAAAAAAAAACTTACTCAACTAGTATTGCCCCTACTACTAGTTGTTTTTACTTTTCTGATCCTTAAACCCCTCTTCTCAAATCAACTTCTATATAGTGATGATGGTGAGCTTCACGCAGCCCGCATTGCCAACTACTACCTAGCCATAAAACAAGATCAGATTCCACCTCGCTGGGCACCAAATTTAAATAGTGGTTATGGCTATCCAGTCTTAAATTTTACCTATCCTTTACCTTATGCGATCAGTACATTTATCTACATGGCATTCCCAATAACCATCGTCATGTCCTTGAATCTAACCATTATTTTATTAACTATGACCGGGGTGTTAGGAATTTATTACTTAGCTCGTCAATTTTCTTTATCCCATCAGAAATCCATTTTAGCTGCTGGAATATATTTAACTGCCCCCTACACCCTGATTAATATCTACTCACGAGTTGCCTTGGGCGAAATAGCATTTTTTGGAATATTACCTTGGGTAATGTGGGGCGTGGAAAATTTTATTAAAAATAAAAAGATAAAACCAACTATCTCTTTAGCTCTACTTGCAAGCCTATCTTTACTTATACTAAGTCATCAAACCTCATTGATTATCACCCTCCCAATACTGACAATTTATTACTTGCTTAGAATGGAAAATAAAAAAGAAATTATTGCTTTAATTAAACGAATCGCACCAATAGGAATAATTTCCCTACTTATCACAGCCTGGTATTGGCTACCAGCACTATGGGAAAAACAGTTTGTCATCATTGATAGAGCAGGTACGGTCACTAATTACTTAGATCAATTTCCAGCTTATTGGTCATTGTTTTTTCATCAGATAACCAATTTAGAAAAACTAGATGTTCTTAAAATTGTTTCTATTGGCTATAGCAACTTAATTATTATTTTAATCAGCTTGTATTTAATTACAAAAAATAAAATTAAAGATCAAAAAGAGATTCGCTACTTATTAACAATTTATTTTCTAATCATCATCTTAATGATGCCTTTTACAAAACCACTTTGGTTAATTTCAGGACTGGGCCACTATATTCAATATCCCTGGCGACTATTATCTATAGTAACTTTAGTCTCAACGCTGTTATTTATTCATCTTTTTAAAAACCAACTGGTTAACAATTTTTTTATTGGAATATTATTTGTAACTAGCTTGCTCTCAGTATTTGTTTATGCTCAACCGCGAGGATTTCAAAGCTGGAGTGATTATGAATTATTTGAGTACTTTAAAACCACCACCACCTTCAATGAATTTCAACCTATTTGGGCAGCAGAACATACTCGTCATTTTCCAGAAGAGAAAATTTCCTTAAGAGTTTCGCAGCAAAAACTATACGATGATGAAATTTTACAACCAGCAGATTATACCAACTTAGAAATTCAAAATTGGAATGGATCACAAATGAACTACACTATTGAAACAAATGAGCTGGTAGATATAATTCAAAAAACTTATTTTTTTCCCGGCTGGGAGTTAACAGTTGATGACCAAAAACAACAAATTAAATATCAAGATGAAGAATTTCCGGGCCATATTACTTATTCTTTAAAACCAGGTCGACATCAAATCCAACTTCAATTTACTCAAAATACACCTACTAGAAAAATTGGAGCTAATGCTTTCTTTATTGGCTTAATTTCCTTAGTTCTATACTTAAATTTAAGTAAGATAACTAAATTATTACACTTGTGGTAGGAATTCATCACTCTGCCCCTTGGCACTAGTTTTTTCACAGAGTAGTATGTGATCAAGATGCTAAGCACCTCAGACAAATCCTATATTGAAGACAAACTAACTAAATTTAGAAGTGATATTCTAAACCATATCGATACTGTCTTGGGAGAAGTCAAAGCCATGAGGGAAGACTTTGCTATTCTCAACCATCGCAGTGCCAACAACAAAAACTCAATTGAAAACCATGAAAACCGAATTAATACCCTAGAAGACAAACTTACAATTAATTAGAATTTAGCTAAAGAAGGAATTAAAATAAAAAATGGAGAAATTCAAAATTTAACGAAGATATTTTTTAACTTCTCTTAAAACTTTTTTACTTCCTGCAAAAGTAATTTTCTGCATCGCCTCTTTATACTCAAACCAGCCATAGTCAGATACTTCTGACTCTTGAATCACAACCTTCTTATCGCTCACCCAAGCTGGATAATAACTGACCGTTTTATGAAAAATCTGACCATCTTTTTGCGGATAATATTCTTCTTGAAAGATTATTGAATTGTCAACTTGATACTGCATAATGCCAGTTTCTTCTTCAAACTCGCGCTGAGCGGTTTCTAAAAATGATTCCTCTCTCTCAGCATGACCTTTAGGAAAAGCCCAGTGGCCCTCAGTGTGTTGAATTAATAAAAACTCAATAACGTCGCCGTCTTTGTGCATTGGTACCAAACCAAAAGAAACATCTTTTTTCATTTTAGACCCTTAATATTCTTTCGAACCCTACTTTTTGTAAAAAAGTAGTTGGTGTAAAATATGCTGTGCATAGTATAAAATTTAGCTGGTATAAAAAGTACCATGTGCATAACAGTGAAATTATAGCAAACTAAAAATTAGTCTTTACTGGGAGTTTCTTTACTACTACGAAGCTTGAGCTGTCTATTCCAACCAGTATCAAGAGCAGACTCTACTTTTTTCTCAGCCTCTTCTAACTCTAATCCCAAAACATGAGCTACTTCTTGCTGAAAACGCATCATCACCATCCCAAAAGTATTACGTTTACTAATAGTAAAGTTTTTATCCTCATCTCTTTTTTCTTCCCAAAGAGTTTTAAGCACTTGAGCAATGTCATGAAGCTCATTGGTGCTAATAATTCTCTTCACTTTTAATTGATTAAACTTAATACGCTCGTAATCACCTTGGCGTAAAAACTTCAGCTCATCATTTAAAATAGTTTTAGAAACTGGCAGTCTAATTGTAGTCTTATCGATATTACTTAGAGAGATAGAAAGCTTCAAAGTCTCATTGCTGCGAGTCTTATAAACAGGCTCAAAGTAAATTAATTTATCTTTTTCGCCATCGTTGTTTTCAATTTTTTCAAGCTTGGTAATTTTATTAACTATCCCAAATCTAATAATTAGATCATTCTTTTTTAGCTCATTTAATTCATCGGTCATAAGATGGTCATTCTAACATAGCCTGGATATAGAGTTAAGTATCTTCTTGTAAGTCTTGCGCTGTTTTTGCAATCAGACTACAATCTGTAGTATGTCGACTGATACAAGTTGTTGCTTAGGACCTTTGGAAAAAAAAGTTTTAGAAATCGTTTGGATTAAAGACTGTCCAAGCGTGAGATGTGTTTTGTTAGAAATCAATAAATCTCGAAAAAAATCAGAAAAACTTGCTTACACTACAGTAATGACAATCATGAAGCGTCTAGTAAAGAAAAAAATCTTAACTAGAAAAAAAGATGGTCGTAGTTACCGCTATGAGCCTAAAGAACCAAAAGAGCAATTTATAAAAAAAGCTGCACATTGTACCGTCCAAAATTTAATCAATAAATTTGGCGATCTAGCTATTAAAGCACTAAAAGAAGAATTGCAATAAACTCACTATTTCCAATGGTTGACAATCATTATCCATAAACACTACACTTCGTAGTATTCTTAATAAGAAAGGAATTTCAATGTCGTCTAGTAACACTCAATTTTTAACTAATAATATCGGAGTTATTTTCCTAGCAATAGTTTTTTTTGCTGGTGGATTTTTTACTGGTACACTCTGGACAGAAAATAAAATGCTAAAACTTGGTGGAACTCCAACTCAAAAACAAGTTGGACAACCAACAGATGTGGCAGATGCAGCTGATGCAGCTGGAGAAAAGGCTAATACCCTGAGTGAGATGCCAGAAATATCAGATAGCGACCATATTTTAGGAGCAGAAAACCCCAAAATTTACCTAGTAGAATACTCTGATTATGAATGTCCTTTCTGTGAAAGATTCCACCCTACTACAAAACAAGTCTTAGAAAAATATGGCGATGATGTCGCTTTAGTATTCCGTCACTACCCACTTAACTTTCACCCCAATGCTCAAGCTGCTGCAGAGGCTGCAGAATGTGTTGCTAGCAAAAACGGTGATGATGCTTTCTGGAAATACACCGATGAAATATTTGTACAAAATAAACAGCTCGGTGGAAAAATCAGTCCTGAAGCTATCGATGCTGCTATCACAGCCAGTGGAGCTGACCTAGCTGCTGTTAAAGAATGCGTGGAAAGTGGAGAAATGACAGAAGTAGTCACCGCTCAACAAAGTGGTGGAGCTGCTGCTGGAATCTCTGGTACTCCTGGTACTATCATAATGACAGCTGATGGCGAATATGAGCTAATTAGCGGAGCACTACCATTAGTTCAAGTAGAACAAGCAATCGACAAGTATCTTTAGTACCTAATGGGACACAGTATTTTTGATGGTTCTCAAGTTAATATTTTAATTGCCTTCATTGCTGGAGGAGTGACATTCTTTGCCAGCTGTCTCCTTCCATTAGTGCCAACCTATTTAGCTTACTTATCTGGAGTAGCTCTCAACGATAATCAAGCAAGTCAAAAAAAATGGCAAGTATTCAAAACTGGTTTAATGTTTGTAGCTGGTTTTATCATTACCTTTATAATGCTGGGATTGCTCGCGAATAAATTTGCTAGTGTCGTTGCTCCATACAGACAAGTTATTGAAAAAATAGCTGGTGTACTATTTGTTGCACTAGGTCTCTTTATGATGGGGATCTTCAAAAGTGCTTTTTTATCACAAGAAAAAAAGTTTAATCTCCAGGGTAAATTTCAACAACACCGCTCTTTACATGCTGTCCTAACTGGGATCGCCTTTGGTTTTGGCTGGACACCCTGCATCGGACCAGTTCTAGCCGTAATCTTATTCTGGGCAGCTCAAGCAGACTCTGCTTTAAAAGGCATAATGCTGCTGACTGCTTATGGAGTTGGATTGGGAATTCCATTCTTAGTCATTGCTTTGGGATTTGAAAAAATCATCCCTTGGATTAAAAAACACACTAAAATCTCACAAATCATGAGCTTCGTCTCTGGATTATTTATCCTGGGCGCTGGAATTCTACTCCTAATGGATCAGTTGCAAAATTTATCCTTGTATTTACTTGATTTACTTAGTCTGAATAGACTTTCAGTCTGATCCATTTACATATATTGATTTGATATATAATTTTGCAGTGATTAAAACAATTATTAGACATGCTAGAATAGATATTTTATGACCTGGCGTCGAGAACACACTATTATTTCAATGATCAAAATTACTGAAGTCTTAGGATTTTCATTGATTTTACCTTTCTTACCTTTTTATGCTCAAAACTTAGGTGCTTCACCATCTCAAGTTGGGCTAGTATTAGCAAGTTTCTCCTTGTTTCAGTTTATCTCTGCCCCAATCATGGGCAAACTCAGTGACACCTATGGTCGAAGGCCACTCCTAATGCTTTCCCAACTATCTACTTTAGTTAGTTTTATTGTCCTAGGATTTGCTAATAGCTTATGGATGCTATTCTTATCAAGAATAATTGATGGCTTACTAGGTAGTAATTTTACTATCGCCCAAGCTTATCTAAGTGATATTACTCCCAAAAAAGATCGAACTAAGATTTACAGTCTAAGTGGAATTGCTTTTAGCATTGGATTTTTTATCGGCCCAGCTCTGGGTGGATATCTTTCTCAATTTAGTTATGCTCTGCCTTCTTTTTTGGCTGCTGGCATGGCTGGTATAACTATTATCACTACCTATCTCTACCTACCAGAAACAATAACTAAATCTAGTAGATTTACTTGGTCGTGGGATATCTTTAAACTCAAACAATTTGAGCTACTTAAAACAAAATCTAAGATCACCCTCCCCCTTTGGGAATTTTTCTTTTACGTTATCACTCATGGGCTCTGGGCTAGTACTTTTGCTCTTTACGCTGAACGACAATTTAACTTTACTGCTAAAGACATTGGGTTTATTTTTGCCATCATTGGTGGAGTAAGTATTTTTATAAAAATCTTAGTCTTACCTAAATTACTTGATCTTATTGATGAGGATAAACTCAGAATTATCGGTGCTTTGTCTATAATTATCGCCCTAGCTTTCACCCCTTGGATGAAATATAGATATTTAATAACTATGGCTACAGTCATGTTTTCTTTTGGGGCTAGTTTACTTAGACCTAGCCTAACTTCTCATATCTCTCGACAAGCTTCAGCTGAAAAACAGGGGGAGATCATGGGCATCACTAACTCACTTGGAAGCATCGCTCAAATTATTGGCCCACTAGCTGGTGGCTTCTTAATTCAAAACTTCTTTCCAGGAAGTCTGGGTTTAACAGCAGCTGCCACAATGACGATTGGATTAATCTTACTGATTATCGATAGAAAAATTAACTACAAAACCACACTCTGATCTGCTGGTTTTTTTTCATCTTCAATTAACACATAAACATCTTGATTATATTTACTCACACCAACTTTTTTAGCTTCACCAGCTAAAACTTTTTCCAAAGGCTTGCAGTGACGACAGCCATCAGCTCCATGAGGACATTTAAAACGCTCTAATTTACGAGCTAGTTTAATTTTTTTAGCAATTGCTAAAATTTCTTCATGAGCTTCAATTAAATCTGGTAGTTTTTGTTCTACTGGCTGATCATGAAGATCAAGATACCAATAACTAGCTTTAACAACTTTCCTCTGTTGGGTATTGTGAACTAACAAATGATAGATAGGCAACTGTAATGATCCACCTTGGTCTTCTCTCTTACTAGTTTTAAAATCAATAATATGAACCGCATCTTCATCTTCTAAATACTCTAGCCAATCAACCTTACCGCATAAAATAATATTATCTTCCTCTGATAACCAGTAGTGGGGTAAGTCTTCTTTTATTTTGATTGCCAAATTATTTAAAAGACCTGGGTTGTTCATTGCTTTTCGGAGCATCTTCTCACCCCGCTCTTTGTACTCTCGTTCTTGCTCATCACTACTAAACCCACCCTTTTCTCCATGATACTTTTTCCAAACCTGGTCAAACTTCTCAATTAATGATTTTTTAAATCGATCCTTAGTGGGAATAATTGACAAAGATTCAAGTACCTCATGAACTGCACCGCCAAGAGCTAATGGGGCACTCATGAGCTGTATTTTACGTCCCGTTTCTGGACTTTTATAAACATTGTTTAAATAATAAGCTCGAGGACATTTAATAAAATCTCCAATAGAACTATGAGAAACCCAGGTGGCGGTAAATTTGTCAGGCATAGGAGTATTCTAAAGCAAAGATCTTACTTTCTCCACAATAGCTGCTGCATCTATTTTTTCAGATGCTAAAAGCTCATCTGGCTGACCACTGCGAGGCTGCTGACCAACAAACAATGAATAAATTGGAGTACTTTGATTGACTAAAGCAGCTTTAACTGCCTCTCCAATTCCTCCAAATTGATAGTGGTCTTCCACAGTAACGAGAGCTTTTGTTTCCTCAGCTGCTTGTTTTAAAGTTTTAATATCTAAGGGCTTAACACTATAGAGATCAATCACTCTAATATTAATCTTATTTTTTCTGAGTTGTCGATAAGCCTTCATTGACTCATGCAATGTTATGCCTGCGGCAATTACTGTAACCATATCTTTCTCTGATTTATAAATAGTTTTACTACCACCAATCTCAAACCCTTCATCTTGTTTATAAATAATTGGCGTATCCATTCTAGTAGTTCTTAGATATGAAATACCTTGATGGATAGCCATTTGTTGGACTAACTTCTCTGTGGATATGGCATCACTGGGATATAGAACTATGCTTTCACGAATTGACCTAAACATGGCAATATCTTCTAGCCCCATCTGAGATGGACCATCTTGACCAATTGAAACTCCCACATGAGAACCTACAAATTTAATGTTTGCTTTTGAGTACTGAGCCATTCTAATTTGATCAAAAGCTCTAGTTAAAAAAGAACCAAAAGTGGAAACAAAAGGAATCTTACCCATTCTAGCTAAACCAACTGCCGCACTAACCATATTTTGCTCAGCAATAAACATCTCAAAATAACGCTTGGGAAAAGCAGCTGCAAAAATATTAGCAAAAGTGGAATTATTCATTTCAGCATCTAAAACTATAATTTTTTGATTTTGAGCTCCTAGCTTAGTAATAGCATTGCCATAAGCTTTGCGAGTAGCTAATTTTTTTTTATCCGACTTAATCAAAAAATTATTTAAATCAACATTTTTTTCTTTAACAACTTTTGCCCTCAAATCTTCTGGTTGAGTAATCTCGCCCCTAACACTGACATCAACATCACCTAATTCAAGTAAAGCTTCTTGCAATTGATCTTCTCTTAAAGCTTTGCCATGCCAATTGTCTTGATCTGCTAAAAAAGAGATTCCTTTACCCTTAATAGTTTTGGCAATAATCATCACTGGAGAATTTTTAATTTGCTCAGCCTTTCGATAAGCCTTAGTGATCTCAGTTAAATTATGACCATCAATCACGATTGTCTCCCACCCAAAAGCCCTTGCTTTATAAGCGTAATCACTCACATCATGACCCAGCATAGTTTCACCTCTTTGGCCCAAACGATTAACATCTATAATGCCAATTAGATTATCTAGTTTGTAGTAACTAGCCAACTGCATTGCTTCCCAAACTTGCCCTTCAGCCATCTCACTATCTCCCAATAAAACATATGTTTTATAAGGTAGTTTATCCAAATACTTAGCATTTAGAGCTAGCCCAACCCCCACAGATAAACCTTGCCCCAAAGAACCAGTGGTTACTTCTGTATATGGAAAGCGAACTCCAGGGTGACCTTCTAAAGGACTATCTATTTGACGCAACGTTTTGAGATCTTTCTCAGTTAATTTGCCTGCCACCGCATAAAGTGCATAAAAAAGTGGTGAAGCATGACCTTTGGAAAAAATAACTCGATCATTGTTGAGGAAATCTGGATTTTCCAGATCATATTTTAAAAATCCAGCAAAATATAAAGCTGTCATTAACTCCACTGCAGACAAAGATGAAGTCAGATGACCAGAACCAGCAGCTGAAGTAGAAACTAAACAATAGTAACGCAGTAACTTAGCAATCTGAGGCAGATGATCCATATTCTTAATTATACTAAACCAGCTGCTCCCAAGGAAACTCTGCTTTTCCAAAGTGTCCATAAGCAGCAGTGGGTAGATAAATTGATCGACGCAAATCAAAAGCTTTGATAATTCCCTTAACAGAAGTATCTAAAAGATCATCTACAAAAACTTCCATTGCCTTGTCATCGACTTTAGCCGTCCCAAAAGTATCAATTGTTTTCATCACTGGATGAGATTGACCAATACAATAAGCCAGTCCTACCTCAACTTGATCAACTAGACCTTTATCAACTAAATTTTTAGCAATGTATCGAGCAGCATAAGCTCCAGAGCGGTCAACCTTAGTAGGATCTTTACCAGAAAAAGATCCTCCACCAACCCTAGCATAGCCACCATAGCCATCAACAATAATCTTGCGTCCAGTCATACCAGTATCACTGGCTGGACCACCAATATGCCAAACTCCAGTTCCATTAACTGTTAGCTGATCAATTTTAAGATCGAATTTATATTCAGCCAAAACTGGTAAAACCACTTCTTTATACAAATCTTTTTTTACCTGTTCTAAAGAAACATCCTCATCATGAGGTACTGCTAAAACAACAGTTTCTACTTCAACAGGCTTACCATCCTCATATCTAACCGTCACTTGGGTTTTGCCATCAGGACGTAAGTATTCTAGTATTTTATCTTCACGAACTTGATCAATTTTTTGAGCCAACCTATGAGACAAAATAATAGGCAGGGGCATTAACTCTGGCGTTTCTGTGTTTGCGTAGCCAAACATCATTCCCTGATCACCAGCACCATCACTATCTACGCCCGTAGAAATTTCTGGAGATTGCTGATGAATATATAAAGAAACAGGTGACTGATTACTGAAACCAAACTTATTATTGGTATAACCCAATCTTTTTATTTGATCTCTAGCTATCTGCTCATAATCTATTTTGGCTGAAGTAGTTACTTCACCTGCTAGAACCACTCTATCTACAGTCACTAAAGTTTCTACCGCAACTCTGCCAAGCTTGTCTTGATCTAAAACTGCATCTAAAATTGCATCTGAAATTTGATCAGCAACTTTATCAGGATGACCTGCACAAACTGACTCTGAAGTGAAATGGGTCGTAGAAAACATAAAACCTCTCTAATAATTAATATTGAGAGGCTTATTAAGACATCTTTCCTCTCATGGTCGGAATTAGCACCTGCCAATCATAAACTAGCGGTTGCTGGATGAGTCATAAAGCCGAATCTCTACTCATCTCTCTTGATGTAAAAAACATTAAAGCACTTTGAAATGAAAAAAGCAAGAAAGCTTTAATTTGAAGCAGCACTACGAATTTTTAATATAAATTTATCCAGAGTAAACGGTGATAAAACTGCTATTAACTCAAAAGTAAAAATAGATAGCTCAAAAGCAGATGGGATAAGATTAGTGATAAAAAATGCTCCCAAGCCAATTAAGATGCCATTGAATAAATTGGTTTTAAACATCTCATTTTGAGTTATATCTATAATGTTTCGAGCAATGCCTTTTTCCTGTGCCAACTTACCCTGCCTTAAAATATCCTGCAAACCAAACCAAACCACCATCGAAAAAGTAGTTATTGCTGTCACTGTATTTAAAGTACGGTTGGGTATGCTCACGTCTCCAGAAAAAATTCTTATTTCCCAAGCTAAAGGAAATTTTCTAACTAAAATATAAGCAAGAATAAATAAAATTATGGTAGAACTACCTAAAAATCCGATAGTTTGTTTGGATTTTTGCTGAGACTCAAGCTGTGGCTTAGACTGAGTAACTATTTTTTCATCGCTATCTTCACTCTTCTCAGCTTCTGCTTGAGCTTTTTTCTCAGATACCACTTCAAACTTGCGCTTCATTCTCTTGGCAAGATAAATAAAGACGTGGGAAAGTAAAATTAAAATCCAAGCTGAAAATACCATCCACAACCCAAAATCTTTAGACCTAGTTACTATTGGATAAGGAATCTTAAACCATAAACCTTGTAATGGGTAAACTGGGTAAGGAATAAATTTTAATAAAATACTAGGATCAATTTTATTGGCATAGAAATCTGTTAAGAACAATCTCCCAATCGAGATAAATAAAGTTATCTGAACCATAAAATCAACTACATAAAACAAGAAAGTCATGTTACCTTGCCTAAAAGTCTTTTTGACCCTAGCTATCTGTTGCTCATCAACTTTAAGCTCATTAATTTTTTCTTGAAATTTTCTTGTATTATGTGACTGCATTACTCTAATTGTTCGAAAGGGAATCATGAGTAGAGTTTGAGTTACTCCTAACAACACTACTGACACCCAAACTTGTTTGGTTAAAGCATAAAAACCAAATAAAATATTCAAATAAAAATTAAGTGTCCAACCTTTAAAAAAGGCATAAACTAAAAAAATCACAATCGCAGCTACTAAACCACTTAAAACTGGTAATAGTATTCCAGAGGAAGAGACCTTAGTATCTCTAACTAGAGACGGAGAAACTTTATTATCAACCATAACTACTGATTATACATGTCAAACAACTTTATTTTAAGATCGCTAAATCCAGGTTATAATTAACTTCATGAAAATAGATCAGGCAAATAATTCTAGCTTTTGGTCAAAACTAAAAAAACCTTTTATTGGCCTCGCCCCAATGGATGGAGTTACAGATCATCCCTATCGATATATTCAAAAAAAATATGGCCAACCTGACATCATTTACACTGAGTTTGCCACAGTAGAGGGTTTCTGCAGAGGAGTAACTGTACCATTAAAAGATTTGATTTTTGATGAAACTCAGCGACCAATCATTGCACAAATATATGGTAAAACTCCTCAATTTTTTAGAGAAACTGCAACCGCAGTATGCCAATTAGGTTTTGATGGAATTGACATCAACATGGGTTGCCCTGCTAAAAGTGTGGCTAATGGTGGCGCCGGAGCAGCCTTAATCACCACTCCTAAATTAGCCCAAGAAATTATTAAAGCTACTCAAATTGGAATTCAAGACTGGGCTAATGGAAAAACAACCGCAGATTGCAAAAACATCACTCCTGAAATAACTAAGGAGATAGAAAAACGGCATGCAAACTTACCTAAAAAATATCAACAAAAACAAGTTATCCCAGTAAGTATTAAAACTAGAATTGGTTTTGATAGTCCAATTATTGATCAGTGGTTGCCAACACTACTAAAAACAAATCCAGCTGCAATAGCTATTCATGGTAGAACTCTTCGCCAAGGTTATAAAGGAAAAGCTGATTGGGAAGAAATTGGTAAAGCAGTGGAAATGGCTAAAGACACTTCAATTTTAATTATTGGCAACGGTGATGTCTCATCTAGGGCAGATGCAATTGAAAAAGTGACTCAATATAGTGTCGATGGCGTATTAATCGGCAGAGCTAGTTTTGGCAATCCTTGGATTTTTTCCGACAAATATTCTAAAGAAAACATCACTGCTAAACAAAAGACCAAAGTCACCGTTGAGCATGCTCAATTATATGAAAAAACTTTTAATAAAAATGAAAAATACTCTTTTTTACCGATGCGTAAACATCTCGGGTGGTATATCAAAGGCTTTGATAAAGCTAAAGAAATTCGGCAAGAATTAATGCAGACTGATAGCAGTCAAGATGTGATAAAAATTTTAACTCAATATAAATTAATTTAAAAAAAGCTACATTAACCTAATCTATTCTCATACTCATACTTAAACTTTGTCTGGCAATTTTTTCTGCTAGCCACGATGCAGCATTATGGACTTTAATTTTATTCCCCGATAGCTCAGTATCAAATACCTCAGGTCCTTGCCTGATTGTATTAGTAATCCAGAGTTCTTTAATAAGCGAGTCTCTTATTTTTTCAACTGCGTTATTTACCAACAAACCATGAGTGGCGATAAAAAATATATTGGGTTGTCCTGATTCATCCCTACTAACCCCCTCTTTTGCAACAATGTTAGCTAAACCTATTACTGTTCCACCTCCAGCAACCATATCATCTACTGAAACCACAATCTTTCCATCCAAGCTTGGACCCTCATATGAATATGCCTTAGATTCTGCAGTCACACTGCTCCTGGATTTACTTATAAAACCCACTGACGGATGACCTAAAAGCCTACTCGAATAAGCTCTATTTCTTTTAACCGCACTTTCATCAGCAGCTACAAAAACTATTTTATCTAAATCTATATTGTTCTCCACAATTGGCATAAGAAACTCACTAGAAAAAAGAGTTGGAAATGGATTATTAGTAAAGCCAGCTATTTGCTCCTGATGAACATCAACTCCCATATATGCATTTGCTCCTAATGCATCTAGTGTGGTAAGTAAAGCTTTGGTTGCAATGGCAATTTTTGGAGCATCTTTTTTTTCTTGTCTAGCATAAGCCAAGTACGGAAATACTACTGTAATTTTCTTAGCACCGCCTCTTTTGGCTGCATCAATAGCTAATTGAAGCTCTACAATTTGATTGTCTATCCCAAAATCTCCTTCTTCGCGAGGCGGGGAAAATGATTGAACTATTATTACGTGCTGCTCTCCAAGCTCATGCCTATATTGTGGAGATGCTTCCCCATCAGGAAAACGTCTCAGCCTTTCACTATCGTGATGACGCTCCATAACGGGATCTAACTTAGACATTAATTCAGTAGCAATTAATCTAGCTAGTTCTGGATTTCCGGAACAGGTTGTTAACAACACTTTTTTAGATTTAAGAATTTTGTGTAAAAATATCTCTGGCTTATCAATCCAAGTTCTAAGAAGATTGATAATTGAAGAATCAGTGGCAATATCAACAGGTGTTGAGGGAATCTCTGGAGAAGGAACCGGGCTATATTCTTTAATAATACTTGGAGTTAAACCCATCCAAAAAAACTTTCTAGGCAGGAAAAGTATTTGATTGAAGATGATCATAGCATAATTAAGCATCTCTTTCTTGATTATTTAAAACTTAAGCTACAATATAAATTGTATGAAAATGCTTTTTAATAATTTTTTAAACAAAATTAAAACAAATAAAAAAAACTCTCTAATTGTCGCTGGACTATTAATTCTTACTATCTCCGCCACAACTACTTATTTTATTTCCAAGCCTAAACCTAGTGTTGAAGCTGAAAATTTCCCGACTGTTTTATCAGCCCAAACAGAGCTTGATATCTCTCAAACAGCCCCTGAAGATCTTACAACCCTAACAGTACTGTTATTAGGTTATGGTGGTGCCGGTCACCAAGGTGGATTTTTAACTGATGTCATCCAGCTTGCCCAGATTGATTTTGAAAAATCTCAAATTAACTTAATCTCCGTACCTCGTGATCTCTGGGTCAAACTCCCCAACGACAAACAAGCCAAAATAAATACTGCTTTTACTTTAGGAGAAGACCCAAACAAACCCATTGCCAGTGGTGGTGAAGTTGCTAAGCAAATGGCTGCCGCCGTCACGGGATTACAAATTGATTATTTTATCGCTGTAGATTTTGTTGGTTTTAAACGACTCATTGGTGAAGAACTAGACGGACTTGAAGTTAACGTACCTGAAACTCTAGATGATTTTTGGTATCCCATTAAAGGAGAAGAGCTCAATCCCTGCGGAATGACTCCTCAGGAGATAGCTGGGGCAACTGCAAATTACTCTGGGTTTGAGCTAGAAAAACAGTTCGAGTGTCGTTATGAACACCTTTACTTTCCACAAGGATTAGTGAAAATGGAAGGTGGTGATGCTTTAGCATACGTCCGCTCACGTCATGGTTCTGCTGGAGGAGATTTCTCTCGTAGTCAACGCCAGCATGCATTACTCAAAGCCATTGGTAATAAACTTTGGTCAATTAAAGCACTCGAAAATGCGCCAGATTTTTTCAAAAAAACTGCTAAACATTTTACGACCGACATTGATTTGGAAATTGTTAAATATTTAGTGCCAACATTAAAAACCACTAAAGACTTTGAAATCAAAAGTCTAGTCTTAAGCACGGAAAATGTTTTTACTACTTCTAAATCCTCAGCTGGAGCTTTTATCGTTATCCCAAAAACTAACTGGCAAAATGTACACAGCTATATACAACAACAATTAAATTAACTTACTTATTCAGTAGTTTTTCCACCAGCTTCACATCAGGCTCATTGCCGATAAAAAGAGGAATCCGTTGATGTAGTTTTGTAGGCATTATTTCTAAAATATCTTGCTTGCCATCGCTAGCATAACCACCGGCTGCTTTAATTAAAAAAGCAAAAGGAATACCTTCGTATAACAATCTGAGTTTCCCATTGGGATATTTTTTATCTGCTGGATAAAGAAAGATACCACCTTTAAGTAAATTACGATGAAAATCTGCTACTAGTGACCCAATGTAACGAGCCGTTTTAGGTTTACCAGAGATATCTTGGTCTGTTTTCATTTGCTTAATATGGTCAACAAATTCTTGATCCCACTTAGGCTGATAACTCTCATTAACACTATAAATATTACTTTTTTCTGGCAAAGTCATATTCTCATGTGAAAGTAAAAATTCTCCAATATTGGGATCAAGAGTAAAGCCATGTATCCCTTGCCCAGTAGAATATACCAGCATCGTGCTAGAACCATAGAGTACATATCCTGCACAAACTGCATTTTTCCCTGGTTGCAGGTAATCGCTCTCTTCTAGATTTTGCCCAAGGCTTTGCTTGCGATAGATGAGAAAAATAGTCCCCACACTCACATTAACATCAATGTTAGATGAACCATCAAGCGGATCCATATGAACAATATATTCTGCTTGATCATGGTGATCTTCGTTGAATACGATTAAGTCCGGTTCTTCTTCAGAACCAACTGCTTTCACATATGGTGATTGCTTGAGCAATCTCATAAAAATATCATGAGCATACTCATCTAACTTTTGAACTTCCTCATCTTGAACATTGGTTTTTCCAGCAGCACCTAAAATATCAGTCAAGCCAGCTCGGTTAGTTTTATGTGAAACTAACTTGGCCGAAATCATAATCTGATTAAGAATTTCAGCTAACTCGCGACTGCGCTGATTAAAAACATGAGACTTTAAAAGATGATCGATAAGATTAGTAATTGGTGGCATAGTATTTCCTTTCCCAATAATTTACTAATCTGCTAAACCTCTCACATCGTCGTCATTACTCTGAGTAGCGCCAAAGTCAGCTGCAGTTTTAACTGGAACAACAGGCTTAACCAACTCATTTACTAGCTCAACTGTATTGACCACGTTAAGTTGCTCATAGAAAAAGGAGAAGCGCTCGCTTAATGATTGGCGAATTTGAGCTTTGTTTTCTGCCGGGATATCCCAAACTGCTTGCTTAAACTCTCCCCAAGCTTTCTTACGAAACTTATAATGAAATTGCTCATCAGTTTGATCTGGTTTGTGCTCATCACTCATCGTCTCATCTAGCCAAGCATAAATTTTATCTCGCAAATCCTTAGGGAAAGCCTCATGCTCGAACTGAATATTTTGAAAACCAGTTGCTAGATGAACTTCAACTGCTTCAGACTTAGTAAATTGATTAAAATATTCATCTGGAAGAGTCGATGCGCCATGTTGAACAGCACCACCCATCTGATATTCATCTCTACTTACCTGAGAGACATCTTTTAAAACTGAGAAGTCAACGCTTATATCAGCTAAAGAGCCATCTGCTAAAACTACTCCACCGTGATGAGTGCCTGTTTGGATGCTGATTTTACTCATCCCCACCATATCTTCCTTTAAACCCGCATTAAAACCGGACATGTAGGCTCTTAGATCTTCTAAAGTGCTGTTTTTACCACCGATGTGACCAATTTCACCACCTAGAGAAACAGTCACTCCAGCTGGCTCTAAATCTCGCACAAAGTTGGCTATTTCTAAAGAACAATCAATATTTGCTCGTTGCTGTTCATCTTCAGTGGGTTTATCTAAGTCAACTAGAGTAGACATATCGATATCAATGTTATAAAAACCAGCCTTAATTGATTCTGCAATTAAATTTTTAATTGTCTCGATCTCACCCTCTTTAGGTACTCCAGGTGTAACTGCTTTAGATTGAAAATGATCGCCCTGAACAAATAACGGCCCTGACCAACCTTCTCTAAGAGCTGCTGCCATCATTACAATCACATATTCTTCAGGTCGTTGATCGGTGTAACCAATCTCAGAACGAGCAATCTCAAAAATTAAAGCCCCGACATGATGTTTTTTTGCAACTTCAAAGGCAGCTCGAGCGGTATCATAAGCCATACCACGAATATTCATCGCTGGTACAGTTAAGTTTTTGGGTACTCGCCCATCACCTTTAGCTATATAAAAATCATGAATAGAAGCAGGAATAATTCCTGCAGCAATAGCTTGTTGCCAAATTGAAAACCGAGCGGATTGCCTCTGAGCATCATCGCCAAAGACTGCTTGGTAAACCAACTCATCCATGGGGTGACTCAAATCTGGGGAGTTCATAAATAAAATCCTTTTTATTTATTACTAAGAAATTCATTATACACAAACCATATGAATTAACAGCAATTCCTACATTGAGATTCAAATCCAGCCACCAATAATTACGACTCCCATGATTAGCATAATTATGCCAGCAACTAAGTGAAGTGTTTTTAATCTTTTTTGACGAATTTCCTCTGCCTTAGCTGGATCAAATCCTTTGTAAACTGCCACTGATATTAAAATCATCGGCAACACAAAAATTAAGTTATATATTATTAAATAAATCACTGCTTTAGTTTGTGAAACTGCATTTGCCAACATTCCTAAAATCACGATATAAGGACCACTCGTACAAGGTAATAAAAACAAACTAATAATAAAGCCAATTCCAAATGCTCCAACTGGATTTGTGACTGAGTGCATCAATTTTTTAAGATTTGGACGCCAACTCATTGGTACTTCCATCAATACACCCTTGCCATACCACAACCAGTCTTTAAGATTTAACAATCCTAAAACTATTGCCATCCAACCAACTACTTTAAAAAATGCATTAGACAAACCACCTAGCTCCAAAGCCTTATATAAACCTAAACCCATTAAAAAATAAGAAATAAAAATTGAGCTAGCAAAAGCCAAACCAGATTTGAGAGCTTTCTTACCATTTCCAGCCGCTAAAATAGTACTCATTAAAATTATTAAAACTGCAAAAGCACAAGGATTAACAGCGTCAACAATACTAGCACCAATCACTGCTGTTAAAGTCAGATCTAAAGTAATAGGAGCATCAAAACTATCTCGATCTAATTCCTCTTGCTGATCAGCATCATCAATAACATCTGTTAGTAAAAACTTATCTGCTTCAGTAACAAAATTATCAATTATAGATTTATCTCCTAAAATAACTTGGTCACCAATTATCACTAAAGGCACACCCCGCTTATTTTCTGGTACACCCAACTTTGTTAAGAGAGAACTAAATAAGAGGGCATTATCTCGATTAGAATAAATTTCTTTTTTTTCAACTGGATATTTAGCATACAAATCTTGAGTTTCAAAATATTCTTCAACAATAGAACAGTGAGGACAACCCTGACCATAAAATAAATAAATTTTTGAGTTCTCTTGTGCTTGAGCTACTTGAACTGCAATTACAAATATAAAAATAAATAATAAACTTAATTTAACTAATCTTTTAATCATTGTTTTTCCTGTTTACTAAAAATATAAGCTGCCATTATTGTAGCTAATGGCGCAGCTAAAACCAAGCCAATACTACCAACTAACATCCGCACAATCTCTTCGGCAATTAGTTCATACTCTAAAATATCTAAAAAAGTTTTTTGACTATCAAAAAAAAGTAATAATAATGGTAAAGATGAACCTGAATAAACTAATACTAAAGTATTAACCATTGAAGAAACGTGATCTTGTCCAACCCTCATCCCATCTTTAAATAACTCTAAAAAATTTATCTCAGGCTTTGCTTTTTTAAGTTGCTTGACTACAGATGCCTGACCGATAGTCACATCATCTAGAATTCCTAAAGTTCCGATAATAATACCTGCTAAAAGCAAACCTCTGATATCGATCGCACCCTGTTTCTCTACTTGTAAAAATCCTGCTTCTTCAGAGGCAAAACCAGTCAAATAAGTAGCGTCTGCAAAATAAGTAGCCAACAAACCAGTGATAATCAAACCAATAAAAGTTGCTGCTATTCCAACGTGGGTTTTTTTATTAAACCCATGAGAAATATAAAAAGTGGTCGGAATAATAATTACCGAACCTAAAATTGCAGCTAAAATAGGGTTAATACCTTGGATAATTAATGGAATAATAAGTTTAAAAATAACCACAAATGAAGTTAACAACCCCAATAAAGATAGGACACCCCAAATTCTCCCCACTAGTAACACCACTATTATAAATAGGAGCACTAGTATTAGTAAGCCACCACGCTTAACCATGCCATCAAGAGAATAAATCGTTTCTCCATTCATATCTTGCTGTGTAAAAATTTTAACTTTATCTCCTATTTGGTACTGTTGATACTTAGCACCAACTACTTCTAAGCCTGCGGCTGAGTTTTCAACTTTAATTAACTCATCCGTTTTCTCTCCTTTAGTAACTCTAATCTCTAACTCTTGAAACTCAACTAATTCATCTAAAAAACTTTTCTTACCACTATCTATAATTTTAGTGATCACACCTTCCTTAGCCTCAATAGCAACTTCTTGAGCAAATACATCTGGAGAAATATTTATAAAAAAAACTATAAAAATAATTAATGATAAAAAAATACGAATCAAAAGTCGTTGCATAAAGTGTAATTATACGACTATTTTTTTAAATAAAAAGAGAAAAATAACTAGATCTAAAAGCCTATAACTTGCATACATATAAACAGTGTGTTACAATCACTTTTGTTAAAATAAAAATACCCAATGGGTTTAAGCTCGCAGATAGATTTTTGAATCTTCGTTTTTTTCAATTTTCCAAGTTTTTTGCTTCTTGTCTTTTGCCTCTCGTATTTATAAAGAAAGAAGTATTGTATGTATCGTTCAAGACGATCTTTTTCTAATTCTAGAAGCAATCATCGTGGTGGCAATAATCGTCGCCCCGGTAGATTTTCTAGAGGTAGAGGAAGAAGAGGAAAAAATGGATCTTTTGATCCCTCAATGTTAATTAAAAAAGCTGTCAGAGATGTCGCTCCTAAACCAACATGTGTGGTAGAAAATAAATTTGTTGATTTTGCTATTAGCGATCAACTTAAACACAACATTGTTGCTAGAGGTTATGAAGACCCTACTCCGATTCAGGATCAAATTATCCCTCATGTTTTAGAGGGCAGAGATGTGGTTGGCTTAGCTAACACCGGCACTGGTAAAACAGCTGCCTTCCTCGTTCCTTTGATTGATAATATTTATCAGCGAAAATCTAAAAAAGTACTTATCATGGCACCAACTAGAGAATTGGCGGTTCAAATAGAATCAGAACTAAGACTCTTTACCAGAGGCATGAGAATAAATTCTAGCTTATGCATCGGTGGGGCATCGATCAATCGTCAAATTGATTCTTTGCGAAGAAATCCAGAATTTGTCATTGGTACTCCAGGTAGATTAATTGACTTGGAAAAACGTAGATTTTTAGATTTCAATTCTTTCTCAACCATTGTTCTAGACGAAGTCGATCGAATGTTTGATATGGGCTTTATCCATGATATGAAATATGTGATTGCTCGCCTCCCACAAGATCGACATTCTCTATTTTTCTCCGCTACACTACCTCGTAAACTAGATGAGGTTGTCAATAGTTTCTCGACTAACCCTATTAAAATAGAAGTAGAAACTCAAAAAGCTTCTACCAACGTTGATCAAGACGTCATTAAAATTAATGGTCAATCAAAAGTAGACTTACTAGATGATTTATTAAATCAAGAAGGCTTCAATAAAGTTTTGGTTTTTGGTAGAACCAAACGTGGCTTAGACAAGCTAGATAGAACTTTATATAAAAGAGGTTTTAGTGTCGCTGCTATCCACGGTAATAAATCTCAGAGTCAACGCCAACGAGTTCTTAAACAATTCAAGAAAAGTAATATTCAAGTACTTCTAGCAACTGACATCGCTTCTAGAGGCTTAGATATTGATGATGTAACTCACGTCATTAACTACGACCTTCCCCAAACAAAGGATGATTATATCCATCGTATCGGTAGAACCGGTAGAGCTAATAAAACTGGGATTGCTTTAAGTTTTGTGGATTAATCCTCCATAAGGTTAATCTCCCAAAAAAACTGCCCTAACCAATCAAGCATCCTATTCTTCTTAAAAGTATTTTTTGAGATAAGATTATTCTTTTCTTTACTATCTTTGTTAAGGTCATATGGTTATTCAAAAAACAGCAATATCTCTGCATGGAGTCTTAAAAGAAAATATTTTTTCTAAATAGGGTATAATTAAGCTTATGTCTCTCAGGGGGAAAAGAATTGGCACAGTCTTACCGATGACGTCTTTAGTGAGTAAAAATGCTCAACCGGGCACCTTTGCAGCTGGAGAAAAATTTATTGATTGGCTAGCTAAATCTAAACAAAATGCGTGGCAGGTTTTACCACTTCATCAAACTCAACTAGAAAAAGGATCTGCTATTAAACATATCCCCTCACCCTATAAAGGCTATGGCATTGGATTAAACCCCCGCTTTTTAAGCAATGATGCACCTCAACCATCACCTGAACAACTAGCTGAATTTATTAAAAATAATAATTATTGGCTAGAAGATTATGTTTTATTTTGCGCTCTACGAGATCAATTTGGAACCGACAGCTGGAATCAGTGGCCAGATGATATTAGAAAAAGAAATAAAAATAGCATTAAAAAATGGCAAAAAAAACTAGCTTCTCAAATCAATGCCCACATCAAAACTCAAGCACAACTACATCTTTCTTATAAGCAGCTTCAAAAAAAAGCTGCTAGCAAAGAGGTGATGCTGATTGGAGATCTACCT
>Ga0307992_1000467_pt1 | contig 25841 bp, 23 predicted proteins | sample EllFjometagen133_FD_203162 | JGI IMG/M metagenome (GOLD analysis project Ga0307992, IMG submission 203162) | Marine microbial communities from Ellis Fjord, Antarctic Ocean - #133 | ecosystem: Environmental > Aquatic > Marine > Unclassified | place: Southern Ocean | collected 2014-10-08
GATTATCATATTTTCCTTTGGATGTGCATGCTTTTGAAGACCCAAAGCTGGAGTCACTTCTAGATCATTATGGACCATTTGGTGGATTTGTATATATCCAGATACTATCTCTTGTCTATAGAGAAGGGTATTACTTAAAGATTACATCTAATGAGTTAGCTATTAAGCTACTTAAAATCATGGGACATAATTGGATCAGAGTAGACAAGGTCCGGGAGATTATTCACAGTTGCGTTGAGCTTGGACTCCTTGAAAGAGCGCTCTTTCTGCAAGGTGTTATAACGTCGGTATCTATCCAGAAACAATTTATTCTTTCCACAAAAAGGAGAAAGAATATTAATATTGACAAGTATTGGTTGCTTGACCAGGTGACTATGAACAAATTAGGGGTCCTTTTAAGTATGCAAATTAGTGAAGATAATGTTAACAATAACTTAGTTAGTGTTGACAATAACCTAGTAAATGTTGACATTAATACACAAAGTAAAAGTAAAAGTAAAAGTAAAAGTAAAATAGATAAAAAGATAATAATAGATAAAAGCATTTATGGGTTCCCCAAAATGCATTACTTAACACAATTAATTATTTCTAGGAAATACATTAAAGAGTTTGATGCAGATATTATGAAGTATAACTCTCTTTTTGAATCAGCAATAGAAACTTATACTTATGAGAATGTATTAAGTGGTGTTAACTACTTGATATCTTATTCAAAGAATCCAGGAGTACCTATTGATGATAAGTACAATTTTATGAAGATATCGTTACTTAATAATCTTGAACGGTTTAAGAAGTTAGAAAACGGAAGAGGTGAGACATTTGAAAAATGGTTCCAAAGAAGCTTTTTACAAGTGGATAGATGATGTTAAGAAAGCCTTCAGACATAAAACTGAGTTAGAAGAGAAGCTCAGATATTATGAGAGAAGGCTTGTTGGTTATAACGCAGTTACTTATGATTCGATAGGCTCTGACTCAAGAAAAAATAATGTAGAAGAGAATCTGTTATATACAATTGGAAAGATAGAAAAGGTCAAAAGCAAAATTAGAAAAGCAAATAGTATCGTCCTAGAGTATCAGGAATTCAAAGAGAACCTGAAGGAACAGGAAAGGCAATTGTTAAATAACTTTGTCGAATTAAATCTAAGTATAGGAGAGGTAGCAACAAGTATGAAAATTTCAAGAAGTAGAGTTTATAACATCTTACTTGCGATAATTGATATATATATTGTTAATTAAGCTATAAAGTGAATACAAGTTGAGGAAATTCAATTTAAAACTAGCTAAATAATGGTATAATTGTCTCAAGTATGGTCTATTATATATTTATGAAATATCTAATTATGAGCAGCTATAAGACTTAAAAACGCGGGGAGAGAAAGTATGTCAAATCAAAAAGAACGAGAAAGAGCGGAATTACACAAAACAATATGGCAAATCGCTAATGATTTAAGAGGGTCAATTGATGGATGGGATTTTAAACAATATGTATTAGGAATGCTATTTTATAAATTTATATCTGAAAATCTAGTTACATACATTAATAAAAATCAACACGCTTCAGGTGAAAAGAACTTCAACTATGAAGACTTTTCTGATGAGAGGGCTGAAAATGCTAGACAACAAGTCGTGGATGAAAAGGGTTTCTTTATTCTACCTAGTGAATTATTCTCCAACGTATCTAACAAAGCAAAAAATGATGATGATTTGAATGTAACATTAGAAAACGTGTTTAAAAATATAGAAAAATCAGCAAGAGGAACAGAATCAGAAGGCAATTTAAAGGGCTTATTTGATGATATTGATGTGAACTCAAACAAACTTGGCGGGACAGTAATTGAAAGAAATGAAAAACTTAGAAAACTTCTATTTGCTATTAGAGAACTTAAACTTGGTAAGTATGAGGATAATAGTATTGATGCATTTGGTGATGCTTATGAATATCTAATGACAATGTATGCAGCGAATGCAGGTAAATCTGGGGGAGAGTTCTTTACGCCACAAGAAGTAAGTGAACTACTTACACGACTAGCATTGATTGATTTTGGTAATGCAACAACTGATGAAAAAGGCAATATAAGTATTCCAGATAAGAAACGAGTAGAGAAAGTATATGATCCGGCTTGTGGCTCGGGTTCTTTGTTGTTAAAGTTTGCTAAAATTTTAGGAAAAGAAAATGTGAAATTAGGCTTCTTTGGACAAGAAATCAATTTGACCACTTACAACTTAGCAAGAATAAATATGTTTTTACATGATATTAACTTCGAAAAATTTAACATCGGCTATGGAGATACGCTTAAAAACCCTATACACTGGGACGATAAACCATTTGATGCTATTGTTTCTAATCCGCCATATTCAATAAAATGGGATGGAAAAGACAATCCATTATTTATAAACGATGAAAGATTTGCACCTGCAGCGGTGTTAGCTCCCAAATCAAAAGCGGATTATGCTTTTATTATGCATATTTTAAGTTGGTTATCATCTAATGGAACTGCATCAATAGTTGAGTTCCCAGGTATTTTATATCGTGGAGGCGCTGAACAGAAGATTCGCAAGTACTTGGTTGACAATAATTTTGTCGATTCTATTATTCAACTACCATCAGATTTATTCTTTGGGAACACTATTTCTACAGCAATTATGATTTTACGTAAAAACAAATCTGAAAATAAAATTCATTTTATAGATGCAAGTGAGGAATTTGAGCGTAAGGGCATTAAGAATAAACTCTCAGATAATAACATTTTAAGAATACTTGAATCTGTTCGCTACAAAAATGAAAAAGAGTATTTTTCAAGATATGTTCAATTGTCAGAAATTATTGAAAGAGACTACAACCTATCGGTCAATACTTATCTAAAAAAGGAAGACAAGAACGAAGTTATTAATATTATAGAGTTAAATCAAGAGATTAAGGAGATTGTGTGTAGGGTTGACCTTCTTAGAAAATCGATAGAAGCGATTGTCACTGATTTAGAAGGTGATGAGGTTGAGTAAAATTTACGATGTGATCCATGAATTATCTCCAAAAGGAGTAAAGTTCAGACCTCTTTGGGAATTAACTGTGTGGGATAAGAAATTCAACGCTGTAGATAATGAGAAGCAAAGTAAAGTTGTTAAATATACATATGTATTAGCAAAAAAACTTAAAGAGTTAGTAGTTATAAATGGAAAAGTGAGATTATTATCTACAGGAGATTATGTAGCATTTACCTCTGAGAAAAAAGCAGGAAATTTGATCAGTGAAGGAGAAATTATTGCGATTCCTTGGGGAGGTAAAGCTAACGTAAAGTATTACAAAGGTAAATTTGTAACCGCAGATAACAGGATAGCAACTTCAAAAGATGTGGCAATATTAAATAACAAGTTTTTGTATTATGTATTTTTAGATAGAATAGATGAAATTCAATCATTTTACAGAGGAGCAGGAATTCAACATCCTAGCATGAAAAGAGTGCTTGATTTGTTGATCCCAGTGCCTCCACTGGAAGTCCAAAATGAGATAGTTCGAATTTTGGACAATTTTACGGAGCTAGAAGCGGAGCTAGAAGCGGAGCTAGAAGCGGAGCTAGAAGCAAGAACTAAGCAGTATGATTATTATAGAAATAAACTTCTATTTGAATTAGATAATCTATATCCAAAAAACGAGATTAGTTCAGTTTGCAATAAAACATCAAATATTAAGTGGAATGAACATAAAAATACAGATAAGATATATATAGATCTCTCATCAGTAGATAGAGTAACACACGCAATTGAAAATACTGAAACTATAAATTCGGATAATGCACCAAGTAGGGCAAAAAGAATTGTTAAGGAGGACGACGTATTGTTCGCTACTACAAGGCCAACGTTAAAGAGATTTTGTCTAATTCCTAAATGTTTTGATTCTCAAATATGCAGTACAGGTTATTGTGTTCTAAGAACCAAAGTGGATGTTATGATTCCAAAATTCATGTATTACCAACTATCAAATGCTAGATTTTTTGACTATGTGGAATCAAAACAAAAAGGATCTGCATATCCGGCAATCAGTGATTCTGATATTAGAAAATACAAAATATCTTTACCACCAATTGACGTCCAACAAGTGGCTGTTGATAAGCTAGATACTTTTAGTAATTGTGTTATGTCGCTTACTGCTGGGCTCCCGGCTGAAATAAATGCTAGAAGAAAACAATACGAGTATTATAGAAATAAACTACTTACATTTTAAGGAGGTGTGTTGTGATGGAAGAGTATAAAATAATAGTTCAACAAAACGAATCTACAGTTGTTGAGGAATACAAATCAAATCAAGAAAGACAAAAAGAGTATCAAAGCGAACCAGAACTAGAAAATGAGTTAATCAAACAACTAAAAAGCCAAGGGTATTCATTTGTTAATATACACAATAATACAGACTTGATTTTGAATTTACGTAAGCAGCTTGAGCGTCTAAACAATTACACATTTTCTGAAAATGAATGGAATACTATATTTACTAAATACATTGATAACACTAACGAGGAAATAGTAGAAAAAACTCGTAAAATACAAGAAGACTACATTTACAACCTTGTAAAGGAAGATGGATCAACTATAAATATTAGACTTCTTGATAAGAAACAAATTCATAATAACAAACTTCAAGTCATACACCAATATGAGGTTGAGGGGAAAAGAAAAAATAGATATGATGTAACTATCTTAGTTAATGGATTACCACTTGTACATGTAGAATTAAAAAGACGAGGGGTGTCAATTAAAGAAGCGTTCAATCAAATTAGAAGATATGAAAATGAAAGTTTCTGGGCAGATAATGGGTTATACCAATATGCACAGATTTTTGTCATTTCTAATGGAACCGAAACCAAATATTATTCAAATACAACACGCGAGCTAGCTAATAAGGAAAATCAAGGGTTTAACAGCACAAAGAAGAAAACAAGTCATTCATTTGAATTTACTAGCTACTGGGCGGATGCTGAGAGTAAGAACATACCTGATTTATGTGATTTTACCGCGACATTTTTATCTAAACATACTATTCTAAATGTATTGACAAAGTATTGTATCTTTACAGTTGATAATCTATTATTAGTTATGAGACCATATCAAATCGCTGCTACTGAAAAACTTGTAAATCATATTAAAATTGCTCATAATGCAAAAACATACGGCTCAATAGATGCTGGTGGTTACGTTTGGCATACTACAGGTTCAGGTAAGACTTTAACATCTTTTAAGACAGCTCGCGTATCATCTGATTTAAATTATATTAAAAAAGTTCTATTTGTTGTGGATAGAAAAGATTTAGACTATCAAACAATGAAAGAATATGATAAATTTGAAAAAGGTGCGGCTAATTCTAATACAAGTACAGCGGTACTAAAAAAGCAACTTGAAGATCCAAATGCCAAAATAATTATAACAACAATTCAAAAATTGGCTATTTTTGTTAATAGAAACCTTAAACATGATATCTACCAGGATGAAGTAGTTATGATTTTTGATGAATGTCATCGTTCTCAATTTGGTGATATGCACAGAGACATTGTCAAATCATTTAAAAAATACTATATCTTTGGTTTTACAGGAACACCAATATTCGCTATAAATTCATCAACTAGTAATAAATTTCCAACATTAAAAACAACTAAGCAAGTATTCGGTTTGAAGTTGCATACATACACAATTGTAAATGCAATCCACGATGGTAATGTTTTACCATTTAGAATCGACTATTTAAATACAGCTAAAGCATCAGACGATATGAACGATGATGAAGAAGTCTATGATATCAAACGAGAAGAAGCTTTGTTGGATGAAAGACGTATTTCAGAGAATGTTAGATATACTTTGAAACATTTCTCTCAAAAAACAAAAAGAAATGAAAGAGCTTTTAGCTTCAGTAAGTTATTAAATGTTGAAGAAGTAGCAAAAAGCAAATATCAATCAAGGTTAACGAAAAACATAGAGAATCGTCAATCAATTAAAACCACTGGATTTAATTCTATTTTTGCTGTTGCAAGTATCAAAGCAGCAAAGAAATATTATAGTGAGTTTAAAAAACAACAAGAATCCTTAGTTCCAGTAAAAAGGTTAAAGATTGCTACTATATTTAGTTGGAGTCCGAATGAGTCATTAGATGGGATTTTTGATGAGAACAATGAGAGCACTGAAAAGCTAGATAAGAGTTCTAGAGATTTCTTAGATGATGCAATAAAAGATTATAATTCACACTTTGGAACTAGTTATGATACATCAAGCGATAAATTCCAAAATTACTACAAAGATTTAAGTTTAAGAGTTAAGAATAAAGGTGTTGACTTATTAATAGTTGTAAATATGTTCTTAACTGGATTTGATGCAACAACTCTAAATACTATATGGATTGATAAGAAATTAAGAATGCATGGACTTGTTCAAGCTTTCTCAAGAACAAACAGAATATTGAATTCAATTAAAACATTTGGTAATGTAATTTGTTTTAGAAATCTAGAACCTCAAGTTAATAAAGCAATTAGCACCTTTGGAGACAAAGATGCTAGTGGAATTGTATTACTAAAATCTTTCACAGAATACTATGAAGGTTATGAAGGATTCAGTGGTTATAAGAACTTGGTTACTGAACTTCTCAGTGAATACCCAATAGGTCATGAGAAAATGGGAGAGAAAGCAGAAAAAGCATTTATAACATTGTTTAATCAGATATTGAGAACAAAGAATATTCTTGTCAGTTTTGATGATTTCGAAGGAATGCAAATTCTAAGTGATTTTGATTATCAAGACTACCAAAGCATTTACTTAAGTCTTTATGATAAATACAGAAGAAATAGAGATGCAGAAGCAGAACAAATCAATGAGGAAATCGAGTTTGAAATTGAACTCGTTAAATCAGTTGAAGTTAACATTGATTACATATTAATGCTTGTTGATAAGTTCCATAGTGATCATATGGAAGATAAAGAGATAGAAATACGAAAAGCAATTGATTCTTCTCCATCACTAAGAAATAAAAAAGATTTAATTCTGAATTTTATAGCTTCATTAACTGTTAATGACACTGTTACGGATGAATGGAGAAAATATATAGAAAACAAAAAGAAAGAAGAATTAGACAAGATTATTTCTGAAGAGAGTCTTGAACCTAAAGAAACTAAAATCTTTGTTACTGAAGCTTTTATAAATGGTGAAATAAGGCAAACTGGTACAGCAATTGTCAAAGTTTTACCACCAACATCGATGTTTGGTGATACGGCTGGGATGAGCAGAAGTGATAAGAAAAAAACTGTATTTCAAAAATTAATCAAATTCTTCAATAGATTTTGGGGATTATAGTTTTAACGCGCTTATATAATAGGGGGTATTTGTAATGATTTTAGCCAAAACAATAGAGATATATTTACCTACTGGTGATGCCAGCAAAGTTAGTCAAGCAAGGATTACAACCGAAGCAATTAGAATAGTTTATGTAGCTAGATCTGAAATCGCAAATAGGAAAGTCGATTTAGATAATATTGGTTGCTATATCTTGGTAGGTCTTGATTCAGCGGGAGATAAGATGGTCTATATAGGAGAGTCTGAAAATATCTATACTCGACTACAAGACCACAAAAACAAGAAAGATTTCTGGAATGGAGTATATACTATACAGAACTTAAGCGGAACTTTTGACAAAGCACATCTTACATTTTTAGAACAATCAATGATTCAAAAAGCACTTGAAGCAGATAGATTTAAAGTTGAAAATGCAAATGGAGGAAAATACACTTCGATTTCTGAATCAAAGATGAATGAATGTTTGGTTTTCTTTGAAACAATTAAAACATTAATAAAAGCACTAGGCTTCAATGTGTTCGTACCCGAGATTGAGAAAGAACAATTAGATGAACAAGTTAGATTCTACTTCCGAAGTAAAGACAAATTGTGGGATGCTCAGGGTGTTTTTGTAGATGAGAAGTTCATCGTTCTTAAAGGGTCAATAGCTAGAACTGAACCTACTAGACATAAAAGAGAGTCAAGTGAGTTAAAATTTAGAGACAAATTAATTGATGACGGAATTATTGAAGAGGTAGAAGGGGTACTGACATTTGTTAAAGATTATTCATTCAACTCTCCTAGTCTTGCGGCTGATATTGTTTCTTTGGGTAGTAATAGTGGATGGGTAGTTTGGAAAACTAAAGATGGGAGAACTCTTGGAGATGTATTTAGGGATGTAAAGATATGTGTTTAAGTGAATTGTTAGAATCTACCAAAAACTTAATAATTGAGTATGGCGGTAAGGTTCATGTAACTCATAATGTATATGGGGGTTATATATTTTCGAGTTTAGACAATCCAGAAATAGTTAAAGAGTTTCAGGTGAAATTAGAATCATTTGGTTTCTACAATGGTTATAAAGATAAAGCTGTTATTATTTTTAATGTGAAACGTAATCTAAACCAAAATAATATTTCATATGATATTTTATTTGGATATCTAGTTGAAGGCATAGATATTATTATGAAGCGAATAAAATCATTTCTGGAGAAAGGCAATGTAACGTACCATCATATTTACACAATAAAGGGAGTGAAATTTAACAAGAACTTTAGGGTTTTGGATACAGTATCTGCTGTGAACAACAATGATATTCCTAAAGAACTACGTGAATACTGGGATTCAAAGTTTAACTTTCATTCTAGGTATTATAGTACTTCAGAATGGTCAGAAATAAGGTCAGGATTAATCTATACAGCTAAAATTAAAGTTGTAGATATTGAATATGATGTTGAAGAGCACATTGATGATGAATTGAAAGAAGTTTCAAAGATAATGAGAATGTTTGAATTGATTTTTCCATTATTAACTAGTGTTCCCATACATTTGATAAAGAATTACTCTATTATTGATAGAGATAGTATTTTACGCACAAATGATGGATCATCAAAGGCTCTTCCAAGCATTGCTATAAATAGCATGCGTAAAACAGATGTAAACACTAGTGAACTTGGTGATTATATATCAAAATTAGGAAGTTTAGCAAAGAAGGACTATTTAGTTTTAACATCAACGTTAAGAAGATTCAACAATGCTTTAATAGTTAGATCTGTTAATGACTCATACATTGACTTAAGGATTATTCTTGAGTCACTTCTTAGCTCTACGAAACATGATACTCCAATTCGACATACAGTTTCCCTAAGAGGTGGGTGGTTACTTGGGAAAACGGTGGAAGAAAGAGTAGATTATTCAAAAAGAATAAAAAAATTATATGATTATGGTTCAAAAGCTGTTCATGGCTCTAGTAATAATGTGACATCAAGTGAAATTCTACATAATAGTTTGAATTTAGTATGCGAATTAATCAAAACCATAATTAAAAATGGCAAAGTTTTTGATGAAGAGACTTGGACTAGGCTAACATTTGGAAGTTAAATTTTTTATACCGGGTATAATCACTGTGAAAGCTATTATCAGGTATGATTATATACTTTCTTTGAATAAAGAGCACTATTTAATGCAACTCTCATCAATTGTTTCTTTATTTTGTCTGAAAATAGTGTATATTTATAATTAAGATAAGAGTCGAAGGATGTTGGAATAGATTTTTTTAATCTAATGGAGTTTATTGGTTGAGAAGTTCTTGCATAAAGTTTTTCTAAGGAGGACAAATGATGTTTAGAAAAGGATATATGATACTTAGATTATCAACACCAATTATTCTAGATAAGATATATGGGATTGAGGATAATATACTATTAAGACCATTTAAAACAAATGAGTTTTATGATTTCATGCATTCGTATCAAAAAACATATATTGTACCTGATATGCAAAATCGTGTAAATGAATTGTTCAGACGTAATTTTATTATGTCTGAAGATTTCACTACCTATTATGGGAATGGTAGTTATAAGGCAAATGCTGATAATAGTAGATTGTGTTGCGTAGAATTTAAGGATGAGGTCTATGATAACAAAGGGATAGTTTCTAAGTGTTGGAACTATATGGATTCAATGGCACTATTGCCAGAACCGGTTTTAGTTTATGATCAGATGGATTATTACACTGATGGAAATACAGCATCAGCAAGTGATATGTACAGAAGATTTGATATAACAAAACCTGTTATAGTTACAGAAGATATCATTGAGAAGATTCATTCTAATTACACAAGATTTGTTGAAATGTATGTTCAGCAAGATTTAAACTACTTTAAAATAAAGAGTTCGATTAGATTCTATCTATCTGGTTTAAGTAATTCATATCGTACATGGAACTATCAGTCTATGATGATGTATTTTATAATATTAGAGATGTTCTTAATTGAAGGAGATGAAGGGGTTACGTCCCAGTTCATAAACAACCTTTTTGCAATCAAAGATAAACTAGATAATGTGATGAGTTTTACTGATTTGCATAACATTGCCTTTAGTAAATCTAGTCTTAGATATCTTTATGAGATTAGAAGTAAAATCGCACATGGTAGAACTAATGAAATTGCATTTGGCGTAGGGAAGTTTTCTAGATTTAAGGATGAAAAAACTGTTAGTGAGTTATTAAGGTTGATTGCCTTAGACATTATGTTGTTAAATCTTCATAGTCAAGAGGAGCAAGAAACTAATCAGGAGATGATTAATCATGATTGTGAAACTATTTAGTAAACCATTAGAAAAAGCTATCTGGTTATATGTTATTTTTGTGATTGGTAATGTAACAACAGGTATTATAAATAATGCCATTGATAATGTCTTACCTGATCTAGATAGTGCATCAAAAAATCTCTTAACTGCAGTTCGATTTATAATGAATATTCCGGGTGCTTTAATTGTAACGATCGGTGGATTTATCATCTGGTACATTGCTCAAATCAATAAAAAATGATTTGTAGTTCCGATAATAATTGTGATTTCATGTATAAGATACTATAATAAATTATAAATAGTTATATATAGATAAAATGCGATACATTTTTGGTTAAAATCAAATATCAATAGTAAAATGTAGATTACTATATATTGAATAAGATAAAACGGAACTTTCAGGTCCTCTTAATTATACTAAAATTTTAGTATAATAATTAAATACTATGACAAATGTGCTGTTGATTAAAATGGGAGCTCCAGTTATAATATTAATAAATTGAGGAGGATAAGAATGAAAAAAATTGTGTGTTTTGTGTTACTAAGTGCTACATTTATATTTGGTATGCTTTTCAGCAATAGTGTTTATGCGTACATACCAGATGATGAGATTTTTGATGAGTTAGGTGATTACACGATTACAGAACCAACCATGGAAACAATAAAAGTATATATTAATTCAGATATGGTTGATATTGTTGAGGAAACAGGTGCTACAGTACATACGTCTGAAATTAGACATTACTTTCTTGGGATATATATTTACTCAACTTATAAGTATTATCATTATGTTGATAAATATATAGAGAATATAGTTACTCAACGATCAATTTATAATGATATTGATTCATTGATTTTTATATTAAATGAATTGGATAACTTTGCTCATGAATATCCTAGCTGCCAAGGTAATGAATTGAATTGCGTCTTGGGGTTTGTTCGATCCACAAGTAACTCATACGCAAATACTTCAACTTTATATGGTGGGAAATGGGGGTTGTTAGCTGGTGATGTAAATGAAGATTTTGTCAGGTATGTAGATGATAATGATGGAGCTGGATTAGAAATAAGCGAATATTTCTCTGCATTTATACCGACACATCAAGACGATACCGATTATGATAAAGTAAACTTCAATTCAAGTTTACATGGAAATGCATACTCAGGTTGGGAGTTTTATGATGGTCAAGATTATTATAATGGTTTGAAACAATATTTTCTTGTTGATCCATTTAATTATTCTAGTAATATAGATTTAGTTCACATGTTCGCATCTCTGGATGGGATATATAACAATACAGATAATTCTTTATCCTTCGGAAATAAACACAACAGAGATATCGTTTCCTGGGGTGGAGACTTGCAACAAATGGCTGATGAAATGAGAAATATAAATGTAAGCTTATTACCTACGTACATAGACATTGGTGGTGGATATTCAAATGTATCAGTTGATTTTTGTTCTTTTGTTGGCTATGGGGGATGTCTTGCTCCAGAAGAAGATATCTTAGCTGATATTGATGCAATGAATATAGCTGTGACATATTTAGATAACGATATTAATGACAGAGTATCAGTTGCATTTTCATCTTATTATAATATAATTAACTATGATGATTCATACTTTCCTAATAGATATAAGATGTTCTTGGATTCGGTAATTGATACGATTGAATTAGATAATCCTGGAACTACTGATATTGAAAAGTTTAAACACGAAGTATATATTACTCTTGATGTAATTCTTGATGGAAATACATATAAAAACTATTATTTGATTCTAGGGGAAACATATGTTGGATATGGATTATTGCGAGGTAGTGAATGGCCTACAGGAGGATCGCTGCCAAATGTAGAATTAAGGGGCTATTTAGCGGACTTGTTTATCGAGTATATTCTTGACATGGCATCTAGGCCATATTATTATGGTTAGAACGCTAAAAAGCAGGAGGAAACGCAAATGAAGAAAATTGTAGTATTATTATCACTAGCAATAACTTTGCTTGTGATTAGTTTAGGAAATCTTTATACAAACCTTAGTGCATTAACAATTCTAATAAATACAATTATAATTTCTTTGTGTATTGGGTATGATAAATCTAAATGGTTAATGCAATGTGCTTTATTACTGTCATCTGTGTTTTTTGAGATACTTCTATTTTTTGGGATTAATCAAATTAATTTACCGGTAGAAGAACAAAGTATAATACTAGGGATTCTAATGATGATTTTTATCCTATCACAATTAGGGTTGACAATTGTTGGAATAATTATGATTCATATTGGTCCGAAATCAAAAATAAATCATTATGACTATATTGTTTTGATAATTTCAATAATACTGGCAGGACTATATTTTACTCTCAAAAGTAATGTATTTATATACTTTGCTCTTACGATACTAATGATATATTCAATACCTTATTTTAGAAAAGTAATTTTTAATCGGGTATAATAGATGTGATAACCATTATGAATTACGATAATCAAATGTAATCAAATGAAACAATATATAACGTTAAACTCATTTTGATGTTAAAATCAAGGAGATAGTGCTTCGCGCTCATGGACAAAATTTGCATTTTTTGTTAGACTATAAATATCGTGGAGTACTGGCTAAAAATGAGCTTAGAAGTAACAGGAATTCAGAAATGAGTTCCTTTTTCTTTTGCAGAAAGAATTGTAGTATTCAACTGGTAAACAATTACAGTTTTAACGAATTTAAACTGTACAGTTGGAGTGATTGTTAATGAAAGGAAAAATGCTTGATTACTACGAAAAGTGGGGAAAAAATGGTGTTTTAGATAACCGGTTAAAAGCGATTGAAGACATGGTTTCTAAAAGTGCAACACAAAAAGAAATCGCTAAAATCCTAGGAATGACAGAAAAAACTCTGATCAAATTAAAGAATAAACACCCTAAATTGAACCAGGCATTTATATTTGGTAATGATGAATTAAAGTATACGTTAATTGATACTATGTTAAAGAAAGCAATTGGTTATGAATATGAGGAAATGCAAACAACCATAGAAGAAACAAAAATTGGTACAAAAAAGAGAATTGTTAAATATAAAAAGAAAGCTCAACCGGATTATAATGCAATCAGATATTTATTAGTTGTTAAATTTGGTAGAGAGTTTAATGAGAAAAAAGAAGAAATAGACGCAATGTTTGAGCGATTAAAAGCACGAGAGGAGAACTGGTCGAATGCAAGTAGTGATGAAGATAATAACAAGTCTTAAGGAATATGATAATAATCCAAGATGTAATGATGAAGCAGTCGAAGCAGTTGCTAATTCAATTAAAGAGTTTGGATTTAAGGTTCCCATTGTAGTAACAAGTAATAACGTCATTATTGCCGGACACACCCGTTTAAAAGCCTCTGTGTTGCTTGGGTTAAAAGAAGTGCCATGTATAATCGCAGATGACTTAAATGAGCAACAAATCAAAGCATTTCGCTTAGCTGATAATAAAACAGCTGAACTAGCAACCTGGGATTTTTCCAAATTAGAAGATGAGATATCTTTATTAGATATAGATATGCTGCAGTTTGGGTTTGATGAAATGGAAAGTTTACTTCCCGATAATGCTGAAGATGATGATTTCGATGGCGTTGATGAAATACCAGAAGTACCATTTACAGAACCAGGAGATATTTATGAGTTAGGAAAACATAGAGTAATGTGTGGTGACTCTACTAATCCTACGCAAGTAAATATACTTCTTAATGATAAAGTGGTTGATATGACTTTTACAGATCCACCATATAATGTAGATTATGAAGGAACAGCAGGCAAAATAAAGAATGACAAGATGGAAGATAATAACTTCTATCTTTTTTTATACAATGCATTTCAAAATATGTTTGATCATACAAAACCTGGTGGAGCAATCTATGTTTGTCATGCTGATACTGAAGGACTTAACTTTAGAAACGCATTCAAGAATGCTGGATACAAATTAGCTGAATGCTTAGTCTGGGTTAAGAATGCACTTGTACTTGGTAGACAAGATTATCATTGGAGACATGAACCAATTCTCTATGGATGGAAAGAAGGAGCGGCTCATTACTTTATTGATGATCGTACCCAAGATACCATATGGGAATATAACAAGCCAAAGAAGAATGAAGAACATCCGACTATGAAACCATTAGAGTTAGTAGGTAGAGCAATCAGTAATTCCTCAAGAAGACATGAAACCATCTTAGATTTATTTGGTGGTTCAGGTTCAACACTAATTGCAGCTGATCAACTTGATCGCAAATCTTGTTTAATGGAACTTGATGAAAAGTTTGTGGATGTGATTGTTAAGAGATATATTAGACATACTGAAAACAATGAAAATTGTTATTTGATAAGAAATGGGAAAAGGTCTCCAATTAGTAATTTTAATGAGTTTGAAATAAACTCACTATAGTGAAAAAAGTGCTTGCTATTTAGTCTCTTTAGAGTGATATATATAGTAACAAAAGAAAAGGAGACTATTTATGTTTAAAGAATTTAATGCACACCCAAAAGGAATTAAAACTGGAGACTGTACAGTTAGAGCAATTGCGACAGTAACTAACACTGATTATTTAGAATGTCGTCGAGAGTTGAATCGCAAAAGAAAAGAACTAGGACATTCAAGTTATAAGGATACTAAGTTCCTATATGATTACCTGAAAGGTTATCCAAGATTAATATTTAAAACAGTTAAGGGAGAACCAAGAATTAAAGGAACTGATTTTACAGAGTTACATCCTAAAGGAAAATACGTCCTTAAAATGGCTGGGCATATTGTTGCCTGCATTGATGGAGTTATACTTGATACTTGGGACTGTTCTTATCGCTCGGTATATACAGCATGGGAGATTACAAAATGAAAACAAATTTTATAAGAAAAGCAATGCCTGATGAACTTCTTCCTCAAGATGAGTTTGTGATTGAAAAAGAAGTAGTTATTGATTCGGATTTGTTCGAATGTTTCATTCAGGATCCACTTAACGATTATGATTTTATCAAAGAAAACATTGATCTAATGTATTGTGATAACGAAGGAACATTCCACTGCATATTTGTTACTTCAGATAAGCACAGTTTTGGAATCCTAGTTGAAAGCGAAGGATACCATTATGCAAGATACACAGCATATTTACCAAAAAACTAATAAGGGGCTGTAAAGAAATAGCCCAAAGATAAAAAATTGATAAAAACAAAAACCAGACTCATTCGAGACTGGTTTTTTGGTATAATTATAGTATGATAAATACACATAATTACATAGAGAATTATACAACAAAACAATTGGTATTACCACTGAATTTAGAAATTATTTTAGAAAAAGATTCAGAAGTATATACCTATCTTGAACTCATGAAAGGAATAAAGCTAGAAAAATACTTCGGTAGAGAAAGCAATATAGGGAGAATACCGAAAAACAGAGTCAAGATAATGAATGCCATATTATTTGGTTACATGATTGGATATAGAAGTACAAGAAGGCTTGAAGAAGCATGTAAGAACGATATCAGATTTATGTATTTGATAGAAGGAATGGCAGCGCCGTCCCATACCTTAATCAATAATGTCATGAATGAAATCAAGGAAAAACTTGATTCGTTATTAGTAGAGATAAATCAAGAAATAATGAAGCGAGAAGATATTGAAACAGATAAATTGTATATCGACGGAACAAAGATTGAAGCAGACGCGAATAAGTATACATTCAAATGGAAGAAATCGATACTAAAGTTCCGGGAGAAACTATATCTAAAAATAACAAAAGCAATCCCAGAACTAAATGAACTAATGAAACAGCATGAATACAAACAAATCAGAACAAAAGAAAAATATAAAGTTAGAGAACTAAAAAAGATAGTGAATCGATTAGTAGAGATAATCGATTCTTTAGGTATCAAATGTGTATATGGAAAAGGTCAACGAAAAGACCCCATACAGAGAATATATGATAATTTTCAAGGATACTATAATAATAAGTTACAGGAATACAAGAAAGACTTAGAAATCATAGGACCTAATCGAAATAGTTATGCAAAAACAGATCATGACGCAACCTTTATGCATATGAAAGAAGATCATATGAGGAACGCGCAACTAAAGCCAGGGTATAATGTACAAATCGGTGTTAGCAATGAATATATAATGGTCATTGAAGCTTTTCAAAATGGAGCGGACCAAAAAACATTCAAACCTGTACTAGAGAAATACAACCTTATGTATAATAATTATCCTAAATATCCAGTCGCAGACGCAGGATATGGAAGTTACGATAATTATAGTTATTGTCTTGATCATGAAATGGGACTATATCAAAAATATGGATTATGGGCAAAAGAAAGAGAACCACAGTTTAAAAATCAAATATATAAAAAAGAAAACTTCAAACAAGATAGAAATGGCAATTATAGATGTCCTAACAATAAGATATTCGAAAAAGTGCGAGAATATCAAAGTAAGAAGATTACATATAATCACACAATCAATGAGTATGAATGTTTTTACTGTATGAAATGTCGACAAAAAAAGAACTGTACAAAAGCAAAAGAAAATAGAAAAATTACTGAAATCGTTGGATATCAGAAGATGAAAAATATAGTGATTGAGAACCTTGACTCTGAACTTGGTATAGAGCTTAGAGTACAGCGTTCTATTCAAGTTGAGGGAGCATTTGGAATTATTAAAGAAGACATGAAATTTCGTCGTTTTACTAGAACTACGTTTTCTGGCATTAAACTAGAGCTAAATTTAATCGCAATTGGATATAATTTAAAGAAATTTCACAATAAACAGTTTCGAACGGTTAACTAACAACTAAATAAGCTATAGAAAAATTACTTCTTTAGAGAAGTGTATTTGTTTATACTTAAAAAGGCACCAATGTGTGCCTTTTTTGTTTTTTTTAAAAGAAAGAACCTGTAGTTTTTAAAAATCTTCTCAGATTCTTAATTCTTTACAGGCCCTTACTTTATTATAAAAAATCATAAATTGTCATTCATGTAATTTTCAAAAAATTCCTTAAAACTTAAGAGGTCCTCGCTAATCGGAGAGGAAACTGAATCTTTTATACTTCTATCTTTTTTAAAGTTTAAACCAATGTTGAGTAAAGAGATTCTTTGTTGAATATCGAAATCATCATTATTCCTGTAAAACATATACCTGTCATTACATGAAAATGTAATTGCTTTTCTGTGTATTTCAGAGAAAGTGAAAGAGATTCCTGTAGCAGGGATATTGTTATTATATTGTAATATTACATCTATAACTTCATTAAATACAAATAAATGAATAGGATTTTTCGCATAAACTATTTTTTTACTACTGACTAATTGCAATAGATTCATTTTATAAATATCTTCCTTGTCTTTTAATTCAAGGAAATCAAGATTTTTGGATTTTGGATATATTTTTTCGTCAATACACAGTAATGAAATGCGAGGAGATAGTGGTGTTAGGACTATTAAACCGGACATGACAGGGGCATTGTGATTAGGTTGAAAAGGATTGATTAGAACAATCGGATTATCACTGGAAATAAAGTCAATATTTGTTTTATTAATACAAATGAGCATTTTAAGATCTAATGTAATACTTTCTATATCTTTCGCTATTTTTAAACATAATCCTGCTTCTTGTCTAGTGTCAATGTTGTTTGCAAACTGATTAGTCATGTACCGCAGTTCTTCTTTAGTAAGTTCTTCTTCTAGAAATTGAGAAGTAATTGCAGTCATTTTAGAAAACATTTCTGTTTTCATTCTTGTTGTATTATCTCTACTGTCAGTAGTCCGTAACCTTTGAAATGATATAAATGAATTCATTAGTATTTTTTGCTCTTTAGATAAAATTTCGTATGGGTTAGCGAGGATTTCATTTATAAGAGGAGCCCACTTTGTTTCTAATTTTTGGAGTTTCATTTCCCATTCTTCATCCTCACCATACATATAATCTTCATAACACTGAGACGTGTATGGGATGTCTTTTATGAGTTCTCTACTTTTTATATTAATAATAGAAAATTTTTTCTTGCTATTAGCAAATGATTTCAAATAAAACTGTGGGACGTAATGTTGATGTTTTCTTTTGCTCATTTACATGATTCTCCTTTTTTAGCTTATAAATAATTATATCATGTAACGAATCAATTAAACAAACAATGTGGGAGGTATTAATGAAAATAATTACAAGTGAATCAGTATTTAATGGACATCCTGATAAGGTATGTGACCAAATCAGTGATGCAATACTAGATGCAATTTTAGAACAAGATAAAAATGCAAGAGTAGCAGTTGAGTGCGCTATCAAAGATGACTTAGTATTTGTTTTTGGAGAAGTCACAACAACTGCTATTGTTAATTATAAACAAATAGCTAGACAGGTATTAAAAGATATAGGTTATTTAGATACTTTTAATGTGGTTACAAAGATAAGTGAACAATCATCTGATATTGCGCTTGGAGTTGATTCTAATGAATTAAAAGAACAAGGCGCAGGAGATCAAGGGATTATGTTTGGTTACGCTTGTAATGAAACACAAGAGTTTATGCCATTACCTATTATGCTCGCAAACCAAATATCTAAAGAAATGGATAAAATCAGAAAAGAAAAGTACTCACATATTTTTGGCCCAGATGGAAAATGCCAAGTATCTGTAGGGTATGAGAATGGTAGACCAAAGAAGATTGAAACTATTGTTGTATCCGCTCAGACGAAACCAGGAATAGATGATTTAATTATAGAAAGTATAATATTAAATGAAGTTCTAACAAAAGTGTTTGATATATATACTATCTTTGATGCTAAGGTATTAATCAATCCAACCGGCGAATTTATAATAGGTGGACCGTATGCTGATTCAGGATTAACTGGTAGAAAGATAATTGTTGATACGTATGGTGGCTATGCAAAACACGGTGGTGGTGCTTTCTCAGGAAAGGACGTAAGCAAAGTTGATCGTAGTGCGGCTTATTATGCAAGATACGTTGCAAAAGCCATTGTGGGGGCAGGTCTTGCCACACATTGCGAGGTTCACTTGAGCTATGCAATTGGTGTTGCAAAGCCAGTGAGCGTCTTAGTAAATACATTTGATACAGGCGTTACAAGTGATGAAGAGATACAAGCTCTTGTTAATTATATGTTTGATTTCAAACCTGAAAGCATAAGAAAAGAACTTGATTTAGATACAGTCAAGTTCCAGGAGTTAGCAAAGTATGGACACTTTGGTAGAGAAGATTTAAATGTTCGATGGGAACATGTAGACGATAAGATTAAGCAATTGAGAGAGCTTTATGGCAAAACCTAAAGAACTACATAGGTTCTATAAATCTATTCAATGGAAAGTAGCAAGAACTATCAAGATTCAGGAAGCTAATGGAAGGTGTGAACGATGTGGTGCTTTAGGAGAAGAAGTTCATCATAAGATACGACTAACAATTCTGAATATAATGGATGTAACCATAAGTTTGAATCAAAAGAATTTAGAGTTTCTATGTAAGAAATGTCACAATGTAGAACATAAGCGTTTCTCGAAGCAACAACAATTTGATGAAGATGGTAATTTGATTTCACGATAAACCTCGTTTTTATAATTCATTTTTGATATAATGGTTATAAAAAGGGGGTTGTACATATGATAAAATCTAACGTTATTAGTGTGGAGAAAAAAGACAATAAAATTGAACTACATAAAAATTCCTTTATAGATAAAATGGTACTTCTTTTTAATATAGGTGGCGTAGTTATACCACCATTAGCTCTTGTGGGTGTTGGATTGAGTTTGATTAATAAAAAATACGCAGAAGAAAATCTAAATATTCTAATAGAGCATATACAAAATCAAGAAATTAAGATTTCCGAATTTCAGAAATTGAACAAAGATAATATAAGAAACTTTTCCTTCAATGTACAAAAAATTATTGAGGAAGTTACACAAGGACGAGCTAAAGAGAAAATCAATATTTACGGAAATGCTTTATTATATGGTATTGACAATGGTAGCATATTTGCAGATGACGATAACTTTAGTGAGAAAATAGATCTAATTGCTAATTTAAATATAAATGATTTAAGAATTTTAATTAAAATGGACAAAGAAAAGCAGGTTTTTGGAGACGATACGATTGTTCACACTGAGTTTAGAGCTGATTTAGTTCAAACCACTCATTTCATGAATGGTAAAAAAGAAAATTATCTTGGCTTTGATGATTTTGATATACATAGAATGTATAAACTTGTATCTCTAGGTTTAGTAAAAGAAGAATATAAGTCAGAAATTGACTCATTTCGTTCAACAGGTAGTAAAACTATTATAAAAACAGAAATCGAATTTAAATTAACAGAATATTTTGACTCATTAAAAAAATATATAGAAAATAGTAAGGAAAAGTTTGAAAATGCCCCCCCTACCTAAGAAAAACAATATATTTAAGGGTACCGTATAGGTGGGCAACCAAAATACGCAAAGTAGAATTTTTGAATATCAGAAAAGAGGTTCTAATTATGATTAACCAGTATGTTAACAATATATTCTCTAAAAATAGAGAATCATTAATCGATACATACAAGCTTAATACCAAGAAGGACATAGAACATTTTAAACGTAAAATAATGAGTTTAGACATGAATTTTTCCGTTTTTTTTGAACAACATTATGAAATAATGGATCTTTGTAACAAAAAGAATTATGATACCATTGCAATGACAGTTGCATATAAGTTGATTGATAATTTTGGTTGGATGTATAATGAAAAAAAGAAAATAGGCAGTGCATATACATTTAAGCATTTTGTTTCTTCTTTTCTTATTAGAAATCTAAGTGATGATGTTACAGTTGATGAATTATGGTCATCACGTTGTGGCATGTATCATCAAAATACTTATGAGTCAAATCATACAGCCAAAGATGATAGTGATATAAGATTTGTTGTTTTTTACTCTAATATAAAAATTTCTAAAAAAGATTTATTAAAAATAGTAAATACTATAGATTATAAAGCTGAAGATTACTGCTTTTTACGTATGGATGAACTTTTTAAAACAATTAAAATATCTATTAATGAGTTTTTTGAATATGTTATTGTTAGTGGAAGATTATATGAAATAATTAACAAAATGGCTATGATGCCTTTATGGTATGCTTATATTGATGTCTAGAAATGAAATATGATAAATAGGGAGTATAAGCGACTAAAATCGCTTTTTTCTTTGGTTGATGAATCAAAGAAAGAATTAGTAGACAATTTAATATATCAAGCTGCATTTATGAAAGTAGAACTGGATAAACTACAAGTACAAATAACAAAATATGGTGCAGTTCAAATATCAAGCAAAGGTGCTCAAAGACAAACCGAAGCAGCTAAGTATTATACAAAACTTGTAAATTCATATGGTACTGTAATAAAAACATTAAACACAATACTAGGAACACAAGTTGATGATGGAGATGATGCATTTGATGAATTTCTTAAAAGAGCAAGTTGATGAACTATTTAATTGAATACTGTAAAGAAATTGAATCAGGGAATATACTTGTAGGGGATGAATTAAAAATAGAATTAGATATACTAATTCAAGACTTAGATAATCCTAGATATATGTTTGATGAAAAGCCAGGCAATCTTCGAATAGATTTTATAGAAACCTTTTGCAAACACACTAAGTCGCCATTTAATGGTATGCCATTCATTCTTGAACTTTGGGAAAAAGTAATAATTCAATTGGCTTACGGCTTTAAAATGGCTGATACTGGATTAAGAAGATTTAATGAAGTCATTTTATTAGTAGCTAGAAAGAATGGTAAAACTACATTTGTTGCTGGAATAGATATAGCTGAATTCTTTTTATCTAGAGGTGGTGTTGATATCATATGTGCATCTAACACTACAGAACAGGCCAATATATTATTTGAAGAGATAAATAATATGAGAGAGCAGTCTCCAGCTTTATCTAAAGAGAAAAGAAGTAAGAAGAATATATTCTTTATCTATTCTCCTAAGACAAAAAACAAGATTAAGAAACTCTCTGCTCAATCAAGAAATAAAGACGGATACAATATAGAGGTTGGTTGTATTGATGAAGTACATGAAATGACTGATTCAAAAGTATATGATGCTATTAAACAAAGCCAATCAACAAAGAAAGAACCTCTAATATTTATAATAACCACCGAAGGAACAACTGTTGGTGGTTTTTTAGATAACAAATTAGATTATTGTAGAAAAATGTTAAAAGGTGAGATCAAGGACGAGAGAGTTCTACCCTGGTTTTATACACAAGATTCAACAAATGAAATATATGAAAATCCTAAGTCATGGCAGAAATCAAATCCAAGCCTTGGAGCTATTAAACTAAATAGTTATTTAGAAGACCTAATGAATAAATCAAAACATGACTTATCAACAAGAGTTACTATGTTATGTAAAGACTTTAATATAAAGCAAGTTGAGCAAGGTTCTTGGTTAGCGTTTGACGAGTTAAGTAATGGAGACAAATATAACTTGGATGATTTAAGAGATAGTTATGCAATTGGTGGTGTTGATTTGTCATCAACTACAGACTTAACGGCGGCTATACTTGTTATACAGAAAAAGGATAGTTCAAAGAAGTATATAATCCCTCACTTCTTTATGCCTAGTGAAGTAATAGAAAAAAGAATTGCTGAAGATAGTGTTCCTTATGATATATGGATTAAGAAAGGGTTTATTACATTAACCGAAGGAAATCAGAATGATTTTTCATTAGTTACTCAATGGTTTATGAAGATGATTCATACTTATCAGATTAGACCACTATGGGTTGGTTATGATCCATGGAACTCACAGTATTGGGTTAAGGAAATGGAAGATATGGGTTTCAATATGGAGAAGACTAGACAAGGTGTTTATACTTTATCTGAACCAATGAAACAATTAGAAGCAGATTTAAAAAATGGCTTAGTCAATTATAATAACAATCCTATTTTGAAATGGTGTTTATCAAACACTCAAGCTAAGGTCGATTTGAACGGTAATATACAACCATCAAAGCTAAACTCAAAATATAAAAGAATAGATGGTACAGTAGCAATGATTATTGCGTATGTTGTTCTAAATAGATTTAAAATAGATTATGAAAATATGTTATAAGGTTTAAAATTTTATAGGCTAATGTTATAATTTTTGTAACGAGGTAATGTATGAAAATAACAAATAGTAAAAGATTAGTAAAAAATGGCTGGTATAAAACAAAATTGACGATATTCGATAACGGAGATAAAGATAAAGATATTACAATAAGCAGTGGAGATATTCGTTTCTTTAGATATAGACCAATTAATGACTATACAATTTCAGCACTAATGAGGCATGAGTTTTGGGCTAGTCAACCAGTAACTTTCAATGATCCATATGATTGGTATGTTACTTTTAATCCTAAAAAAGTATTTTTAGCTAGTCAAAAAGCAGGTAATATTGAACAGTCTGATTTGCTTAAGGATAATAAGTTTTTATCAGAAGTAACAAAATTAACGACTGATATTGTAAAAAAGTCTGTATATATAACTTCCTTGAGTGAAACTGTTGAGAACACTACAATGTGGGCACATTATGCAAATAACGGTTCTGGTTTTGCTGTTGAGTACTCATATGACCAATTAGAAGATATTAGAAATCTGTATATTAGTGATTTGCTTAATCATTACAAAATAACTCATGAAATCACTGATGATGAAATTTCAAAAGAGCAATTAGATAAATGGTACAAGCTGAATTCTATTTTATTGCCTGTTGAATACTCTTTAAAGGGACAAGATTTTACAAAAGAAATGCTAGAAGAAATAGAAAACCCATCAAAAGTATACATAAATAGTAAAGAAGATTTTTTGGAGCATTTAATTGATATAAATAATGATGTAAATTATAAGAAGAATAGAAGCATGAGAAATTATTTGGCTATTTCAAAAAATAGTAATTGGAAGTATGAGAGAGAGTGGAGGATGGTCGTTTCTTGTATTGAGGTTCTCAAAGAACATACTATTCTTGCATATTCTAAGCCGAAAGGTATATATATAGGAGAATTTATTAAAGATAGTGATAAGTTGTTGATATGTTTAATTGCTAAAGAAATGGATATAACTTTATATAAAATGTATACAAAATATACAAAAACAGCTAGAAAGCTGAAATATAAAAAAATGACTAATGATGAGATCAATGACGTAATTGAGTTAAAGAATGAGTTTCATCTTAGATTACGAGAATTACTTTAAATAGGAGAAAGTATGCCGATATTTAAAAGAAAAAAGAAAACTGGTTCATTTGATGCTCTACAACTTATAAGCAATCTTAATACGTTTTATACACCATTTGGAACGAACATATCCAAAAGTGATGTTGTTAAGATATGCATTGATAGGGTCGCATCGCAGTGTGCTAAGTTAAAACCAAGATACATAAAAACTGAAAATGATAAGACAGTAACCGAGAAAAAAGGTCGACTGTCTTTTCTTTTGAAATATAAACCAAATGAAGTAATGACCCCTTATGATTTCTTGTATAAAACAATTACGTTATTATTGCTGAATGATAATGCTTTTATCTATCCAAAGTTTGATAAGCAGACAGGGGAACTTAAAGGTATTTATCCACTAAGACCTGTAACTGTAGAAATGATAGTCGATGAAGGAGATATGTATTTCATTAGATTTCTATTTGATAATGGAGAAGCATATACCTTGCCATATGACAATATTATTCATTTGAGAAAGAACTATAGTCAAAACGATATATTCGGCGGTACAGGTTCAACTGGTGATCATGAAGCGTTATTGAAAACAATAACAATTAATGATAACTTGCTCCAAGGAATAGATAACGCGGTTAAGTCCTCTATGCAGATTAAAGGTATTATCAAAATGAATGGTATGTTATCAGAAGCCGATAAGAAGAAACAACGTGAGTTATTCGATGCTGCTCTATCTGAATCAATGACAGTAAAAGGGAGTTCAATAATACCAATTGATCTTAAGTCAGAATACATACCATTAGATGTGGATCCTAAACTGATTGATAAGGATACATTAGAGTTTTTGCAATCAAAGATACTTGACTACTTCGGTGTATCAGTCCCAATATTTACAAGCAAATATTCAGAAGATGAATATAACTCATTCTACGAGTCAACCATTGAGCCTCTTGCTATTCAATTAAGCGAGGCTTTTTCTTTAGGCTTATTAACAGATAAACAACTAGAAC
>Ga0307992_1000468_pt1 | contig 25789 bp, 30 predicted proteins | sample EllFjometagen133_FD_203162 | JGI IMG/M metagenome (GOLD analysis project Ga0307992, IMG submission 203162) | Marine microbial communities from Ellis Fjord, Antarctic Ocean - #133 | ecosystem: Environmental > Aquatic > Marine > Unclassified | place: Southern Ocean | collected 2014-10-08
ACACATATATCTAAGTTATATTTTTTTAAGGATTTTAAAGTATCTTTTAATACTTCAATTTTTTCTTCTATATCACAATATGTAGTAATTAAAAAACTTTCTTTTAATTTTATTTGTTCTTTTTCAAAAACAAAAGTATTATTTTTCGGATACACATCAACATCTTTAATTCTATTCCAATTATGTTCTAATAAATAATCATTAATTAACGCACCTTTACCTAAAATATTATCACCAGAATTAATCCATTCACTTTCTCTACCATCTAACCAAATCCATTCAACAACAATATGAGGAAAATAATTATCATCAACAGACAAGATAACATTATCATTTAATCTATCGTAAACTGATAATAATTCTTTTAAATGATGTTCTTGACTTGGTATTGGATTTGGTAAATTTAAATCAAACGAATCAAAATAAAATAAATCTATACTTTTTACTTCTTCATCAGATAATGACTTTAAATATGTTATAGAATCTGAATTAATATATTCTATAACATCTGAATATTCTTTTGTAAATTGTTTACATTTATTTAAATGTTCTTCTGAAATATCTATTGTTATTAATTTACCTCCAGTATAATTTTTAATGATATATGCAAGAACTTGAGTAAATGAACCTTGAGAATCAACATGCATACTACCAGTTTCAATTACAAATATAGGTTTATTTTTAGATATGAGTTTGGGTATAATATAATTATAGTATTCTAATTTGTTATTATTATCATAATCAACATTATTCTTAATAAATTCTTCAATATCTTTTTTCAATAATTAATATTATTTTTAGGTTTATATGAATTAATTAATTTTTTGTTTTTAAATTTCACATATAAATAATCAATTTTTTTTATTAATATATAAAAGAAAAATATCTAAATGTTACCTGAAAGTTCATTAAGACAACTTAAAAAATTAAGACAAGAAGTTAAAGGTATAGATATTAATGATAAAGTATCTAAAGATGAAACTAAATTTCCTAATGTCTATTGGATGGATAATCCTGTAGATGGGGGTAGAATTCAATCTTATGATGAATATATAAAAAAAGACAATAAAAAACAAACAACTGCATTTAAATCAAAATTAGTTAATAAATCTTTGGTTAATAAAGAATTGAATGAAAGTAAAAATAAAAATAAAGTTATGAAACTTAAAAACTTGATAGATTTTAAAGAATTTGATATTACAAAAAAAATCAAATCTGATAATAAAGTTGGTAAAGAAATTGTAAAAGAATCAATGGATGAAAAAGGATTATATCTTATTTATTCAGATGATGGTGAATTTACTGAATTACTTAGAGATGATTTTGATTCAGAAAACGAAGCCAGAAATAAAGCAGAAGAATTATATATTAATATGAGTAATGATATTGAACATTATGATGTTGTTGGTCCTTTTAAATCAGATGAAGAAATTGATGAATGGATTATTAATTATGATGATGAAACAATTCATGATAAATCATTTGAACATAAATTAAATGAAGAATTTACTGGTGGTGTCGATGCTGATATTGAAAGTAAAAATTTATTCGGATTTGCTGGTGTTAAAGATCAAACTATTAAAAAAGTAGGTTCTTTTACATCATTTACAAAAATGATTAATCCAAAAACACCAAAAGAAAGACCAATATTGAACGCAGGTCAATTTATTGATAATGATGTTGTTCAAGGTTATGTGAATAGAATTGAAGGTAGTAAAGTTTTTATTGAATCACTTGAAAACCCAGGTGAAATCATCGAAGTGTCTATCAAAGATGCGATCAAAATTAAAAAAGAACAAAAAGAACACACAGCAACTAAAAAAATAAAAGAATTTAATTCTTTTGATAAAGTAGCCAAATGATCCAAATATTAAAAACTTAAAAAGAATTAAAACTAAGAAAAAGAAATCTAAAAAAAAAGAAATCTGAGAAGAAAAAGAAAGAAGAAAAAGAAGATTAAAATAAAAAAACCTCTCAATTTGAGAGGTTTTTTATAAATTATACTTTTTAGATGCTACATATACTGGGTCATAATCAGACCGGATATCATCATATACATTAAAATTAACACAGCAAATATATCCAAAATTTTCCATATACTCCATATTAACTAAACTATCTGGATTTTCAACAGATTTAATTAAAAATGCTTTTCCTCTACCAATTATAGAACTTAAAAAATCACTCCAACTGTATTTAATATTTCTTCATTATAATTATGCTTTTCAAATAACTTTAAATGTTTCATATTAATTATATATTAAAAAATTACAACGGTTCTTCTTCTAACTTCTTCAATTCCTTTTTTAATTCTTCTAATTCAATATGTTTTTCCATCATCTTCTTTTTCCAATCCTTCCTATCAGAGTAAATTTCTCGCATTACTTGTGTGACCACACCATCTTCCTTTTTAAATACTGAACCATTCAAAGTAATAATATCTTCACTATCAATCATTAATTGATGACCATTGAAAATAGAATAATCTTTACCTTTTACTTTTTGACCTTTATATGAATCCGCAGATATATTGAATTGTCTCATAGTTGTGGGATACAAACTTGAAAAATCGTAACATGCCGTCCAAGTTGCCATACCTCGTACTGGGTCTTTTACCCAACCACCTTTAATATTAGAATATCCACCATCATTTAAACTTTCATCTCTAACAAGAACAATATTTTTTTGATATCTAAGTTTATTTCTTAAAATACCTTCAGTTAATGCCAATGTTGATAATGCATCTTTAATCTTAATCTTACCTAATACACTCATACCATAAAGTATATCAATATACTTCATTTTTTTGTGTATCTGTTGAACCAATGCTGAGTCAATTGCATTATAAAAAATAAATTTCTTATAATCTTCACGATGTAATCTTTTTAAATCACCTTCATAATTAACTTTCTTGACTTTTAATAACTTCTCAGATGCAAAATCTAAACTTATACTCTCTTTTACTTTTACTGAAGTGTCCCATTTATCAAAAAGCATCATATAATCTACAATCACTCTATGTGCTGGAATTTCAGCATAATCATTTCTCATGAAAGGCTCAATTAATTTTCTTGTAAATGACGCAACAGATGGATCAACACCAATTCGTCTTGCTCTATTCACTAAGAACGTCCAGTCGTAGGCTAAATAATTCCATCCCGTCATAACTGCCATCTTTGGTACAAGTTTATTGAAAAAATTAAATATTAAATCAAATTCATTCTTATATTGAACATATTTAAATTTGTAATTTGTATTAAAATCCTTAAAATGCAAATTAATATCACTTTCAATCGAATCACATTGATTCTGATTAAGTGGTTCAGTACCAATTACTAAAATTTTATCCTTATTCACAATTGATATAGATTGAATAGCACTTTCAGCCAATTGTGGTTGAGGTTTTTTATCAAGTATTTCATTTTCAATATCGATGAAAAAAATGTCTGGTTCATTATATTCATATATCTCCTTTTTCTCTTCTTCAGGTAAATTATCAATAAAATCATATATTGAATATTTGTTGGGATATCTAGAATAAATTTCTTTCACTGAAAATCCATTCCATGTTACATATCTACCTGATTTTTCAGGATCATCATCACCAGTAGTAATAAATTTTGTTGGTCGAGACCACGGAAGATATTTCATTTTGATCAAACCAGTTTTATTTATATAACTGATAATCAAATTATTATGTCTAAATTCATAATCGACTAAGATAGGCGTTGGATTATTTTTTTGAAGATAATTTTTCTTCTAATAAAGTTCCAATAAACTTTGACTTATTTATACCTTTTTCTTCTAAATGTTTATCTAAAAGTTCATTAATATAAGGGTTTATAATTAAAGTTATTGACCTCTTTTTTTCTTCTTCTTTTATTTCTTTCTCATATTTAGTCTTATTCTAAATAAGAAAAAATGTTTAAAAAAAATGAATAAAAGTGATGAATCTGACCAAAACATCGTTTTTTAATTGGTGATTTTTATATCATACTTTAAACTACCTGAATCATATATTCGATAAATATTTCTTTCTAACATTATTTCATGTTCTGTTTTACTAGAATCAAACCCATTTTTTACTAATTGATCTTTTCTAAAATTAAATCTATGATTTTTAATTTTATTAACAACATAATAATAATTAGGTGGAGTTTTTCCAATAAAGCCAAACCCCCAATTTCTCATATAAACCGCCATTTGAATGACTTCTATCAGCATAAGTAGTTATTTCTTTTGGCTTATAATTTTCCTTAAAATGTTTAAATAACTTACTAGCACCACCTAACACATTAGTATTTAATTTATTACAAAATCTCAACAATTCATATTCACCATTAGTAGATTTTTTACCCATTGCGACTCTTCTTTTACCAAAAGACATTAAACTAACTAATTCATTTTCAAAAAATAACCCTAATTTAACTTTACCCCCAACAAATCCTTGAAGATGATTATTTTCCAAAAATTCCCTAACTAATTTGTTATTATTTATTTAGGAAAAAAAGAAAAAAGAAACCTAAATTTACTAATATATAGATAAAAGTAAAATTATAGTTTATGAAAGAAAAAGAACAATTTGTTAAACTTCATGGTAAAGTTGCAACATTTCCAAAAGATACAAAGGCTCAAAAGGCGTATAATTTTTTAGAGAATATCAAAGTTTCTAAGAAAAAACTTTGGTATATACTTATTGAAAAAGAAGATAATACTGAATTACAATGTATTAAGTATAATAATAAAATGGGTGTTGACTTAAGACAATTTGTTGAACAAATAAAAGAGTATTATAAACAAGATGCTGAATTATTTGAATATATCTCAAAATTAACTATTGAAGGAAATGATAAATTCTCTATCATTAGAAATATACCTGATGTAAAAATAAAAGACGATAAGAAACTTATCGCCTTCCTAACTGAAAACCTTATTCAATTACTATATAAATAACTATTTTATTGAAAAACAACATTAACATAAATTTAAACTTTTACATTTTTTTAGAATATATTAGAACTCTTTATATGGAAAAAATTTAATAAATAATTTTAATATATACTTAACTTGGTTATAAAAACAAAACGATGACTATCAGATACTTAACTTATTTAAATTAGAAAGGTATCAGGATAGTTTTTTAATTTTATAGAGCATGAGGTTGAGTAATAGATGTTTGGCGCTCTTTAGAATGAAAAAATAGCAATAATATGGAAAATGAAAAATCTACTAAGAAATTAAAAAGAATTATCGCAATAATGATAATTTTTTTATTAACAACCATCACCTTATCAATTCTGATAACTAAAAACATCAAAGAAAATCATGAAAAAGAAGTAGTTGAATTAAAGTCAGAAATTTATAATCTTAATTATAAAGTAAAAATAAAATCAGATATAACAGATTCACTATTCACTATATTAAAATCAAATAAATATCTATATTGGGTTATAGAACAAGAATCATACATTAAAATACCTAACCATGTTGATCCAGAATTTATCAGATATATGTATGAAGAAGCAATATCTAAAAATATTCCTATCGACATCATGTTCAGATTAGTTAAAAAAGAATCTTCATTTTATAATAATGCAATATCACCTGTGGGGGCATATGGATTTATGCAATTAATGCCAAGAACTTATAGTTGGTATTGTCAAAGATTAAATATTAATGAAACCCCTTATACGGAAGAAAAGAATATCTATATAGGTACATATATGTTAGCAGAACTATATGAGCATTGGTATAATAAAATTGAAAAATTAAATTTTTCAAATAATATTGAAAAAGAAGCATGGGAACACACTTTAGCTTCTTATAATGCTGGTATAGGTAGAGTTAAATATTATGGTGGAATGTTTAATAATGAAGGTGTTTCGAATTATATTGCCTTTATTACTGAAAAATTTCAATAAATTTGAGTATGGCATAATATTTGTATATTAAACTTATAAAAATAACATTTAATATGAAAAAAATTCTATACCTATTCACGATTATATTATTAACAGCATCTTGCTCAATACCATATTATATGCAAGATGATGTGTATTATAGATCAACTTCTGGTCCTTTGAGTGATAATTATATCGAAACTAAAGCAATTGAAACTTATACACCAAATGATGAAGTTACACCAAATAATGAAATTGAATATGCTGTGAATGTCATTGAAACAACACCTGAAATTTATATTGAATTTGGATATAATTGTTCACCTTTTTATTACAATTACAATTATTCACCTTGGTATTCAGTAAATTATTATGATTATTCTTGGTATTATACACCATATTGGTATTCTTCTTACTGGTATACACCTTATTGGTATTCTTCTTACTATTATACTCCATATTGGTATTCTTACTGGTATCCACCATATTGGCATTGGAATCATCATTGGAATCATTATAATGATTGGAATTATGCAAACAATAACAGATATTATGGTCCAAGAAAAAATAGATCTGGTGATAATGTTCCAAACATTAGACCACCAAGAAATAATAGAGTGGAAAAACCTAACGTTCAAAAACCTAAAATAATAGCACAACCTAAAATACAAAAGGAAAGATATACTCAACCTAAAATACAAAAGGAAAGATATACTCAACCTAAAATACAAAAGGAAAGATATAACAAACCAACTCAAACAAAACGAAGAACTGTTCAGCCAAAGGATAGATATACTCAACCTAAAATACAAAAGGAAAGATATAACAAACCAACTCAAACAAAACGAAGAACTGTTCAGCCAAAGGTATATAAACGACAGACTAATAAAAATAAAAATTATAGTCGACCACAAAAAACTGCAAGAAAAACTCAAAAATATACTTCACCAAGAAAAAACAATTCACGTAGTTATTCAACACCAAGGAGAAGTACACCAACAAAAAGTACACCATCAAGAAGTACACCATCAAGAAGTTCAAGAGGAAGAAGATAATCTTCCTCTTTTATAAATTATATTTATCGGCTGTTTTTTCAAGAATATTTTCCCAATTCTCACAAAATGTCATTGCTTTATCTGAAGAAGAACAATAATCAATTACCATATCAAAAAAATACTCTTCTCTATCAGTGAAATTTTTGTCTTTTTTACGCTCAGATTCATATTCATTCCAAGATAATTTTCTAAATTTATCACCTGTACGAGCAAGGATAACCATTATATTTCTTGCAATAATTTCAAATTCACGTTTTTTTAAAACACAATTATACGCATCAATTGGATAAAAATCTGATGGTGATAAAGTATCAAATAACTTCACAAAAAATAACATCAAATAATTTTCCCTTTTACTATATATTATTTTCCCTTTTACAATTTTAATATATAACTATATGAAAAAATATAGTGATATCATATTAGAACAAAATCAGGAAGAAAAAGAAGATAATTGGAAACTTAGTATTGATATTTCTAAAATATGGGGTCAATATGATAAAACCCAAGTTACTCTTGAGCAATTTAACATTGCGTATGCGAATTTCTTAAAAAATAACCAAAATGTTATACAAGAAAAAACCCAATCTTGGAAGGAATTAAATGATATAATTACTCGATTAGAAGAAAAAAAATCTGACAAAGAAGGTAGTTTTGCTGTATGGGATGATATTTATGATTGGGGGGATAGTAATTTAGTTGAAATCAAAGCAGAAAATAAATCAGACTTTTAATGAAACATTTGAAGATGTTTGAAGTGGTAGATGAAGATACCCATAGATGGAAAGTAGATGATTATATATTAGTCTCATTAGAAATTATTAGTCAACCTGAGAAATATGATTTACCTTTAACAAAAACAACATTTGGTCAGATAATAGAATGTTATGAAGAAGAGTTTCCTTACAAAATTACACTTTCAAATGGAATCGACCTTTATTTTCAGGATGATGAGATTATTAGATATTTAACACCAAGAGAAATTGAGCAATTTAAAATGGGATTAGAAGTAAGAAAATATAATTTATGAAACACTTAAAATTATTCGAAAGTTGGACATATGATAAAATAATGAATAAGTTCGATGATGATAAAGAACTTGATGATGTGGTTGGCAAATATATTCGTTGGAAACGTGGGAATGAGCAAAAAAATATTGTAGTAACAAGAATATATTATGAACAAAATGTCCTTTGGGTGAATTATAATTTTACTGAAAGTGAAGGTGGCGGTGGCTACTCAACCACATTTAGAATTGAAGATGTTAAGGATTTCAATGAATTTGCAGAAAATCCAGATGCTAGAATTGAACAAGAAAAATATAATTTATGAAATATTTAAAATTATTTGAAAATAATAAAATAAGTTATGTTATATAAAACAGAATTTGATGAATTTTGTTATGATCCAAAAATGTTCATACAAACTAAAAAATACAATTTATAAAATTTATATATAACAATAATGAAATATTTAAAAACATACAAATTATTTGAATCTTTTGATAATGGCGATAAAGGTACTATTTTATTTAAAGTTCCTGGAACCGATAAAAGAGTGGTAATTCCTATCGAAGTTAAAAATAAAGTACCTAATTCAAATATGTACATTGTTATTGCAGTTGAAGATGTTGGTACTATTAGAAAAGGTCATGATTTTGCTGTATCAGCAAGTAAAATTATAAGTGGTGGGAAAGGTGATGGAGAAATGAAGGTGCCTCAAAATCCCTATTACTCAAATAGTCAGCCTGTTGAGACAGATTACAATAAAGCAGGAAATTACGGTGGGGGTGGTGTCTCAAACGATGTGGTACTTCCGAATTCATAATAACCAAATAATTACAAATCTTCCAAGGTTTATTAAAATAACCATAATGATGTGCCATATTAAATTTTTATTTAATTTTATCTAATTTCTTTTTTCGAAGATATTTTTCAATTATTTAAAATTGGTACTATTTTTAATAATTCTTCATAACCAAATTCTTCAACAAAGTCTTTTATTTCTTTTTCATAATACCAACGTCTAGGCATTATATCTCTTTCATATTTTTCATATTCACTTTGATATGCCATATTTAAATTTTTATTTTTAATATTGTTTTTTCCTTATAAAATCTTAAAGATAATTTTTTATCTTTTAAACTCATATTAGGTTCAGCCCAAATTATATATTTATCACTTAGTTTTATATCATTTAAAGTTTGATAAATTACATTTGTATCAGAATCAATAACATCCACATTTAATTCAGGTAATAATTCTTCTTTATAAGACAACATTATTTTATTTTCTTCAGACTTATATTCACATATAATCTTTTCAGGTTCTAATTTTATATCATTCGCTTTAATAAAATAATCACTAAAATCAACTTGTTGTTTCTCTTTAACTAAATTATTTTTCTTTATTTCATCTATAACCATCTCTGGTGTAATATTTATTGTGCATTCAAATTGTCTTTCAGTATTTTTATGATCAGGACACCAATTCCAATCACCCTTATTAAATTCGTGTCTATTAAAACAGGAATTACAAACACTATTATTTTGTATTCTAATATTGTTAGATTTAAATTCACAAATAGTACTTGAAAATCCTGATATCATTATTACTTTCTTACCTAACACCCAAGCAAGCCATGATAAACCAGATCCTATACCTATAAAAAATTCACAATATTTTATTTGATTTATTCTATGTTCTATTGGAAAATTTCCTGTTTTATTTATCACATTTTGTAACGTAGAGTCTTGCTTACTTATTACCATAACTTTATAACCTTGAGCATTTAACCAATCAACTAACATTTGCCATCCTAATTGACTATTTTTATAGGGATAATGCCAATGTTTTGCATTTGCTGTTGAATATTGAGCAATACAAACATATTTTTCCTCAATAGGTCTTTTTCCTTCTCTTATTGTTATTTTAGGTATAATTTCTTTAAATTCTAAACCTAATATATCTGTTGCAGTTTGTTGTAATGGAATTTTCTTATAATCATTTGGGTTATGAGTATCTTTCCAAGGTTGATACCACCCAATAGAATATTTAGCATATATTTCTTTAATACCTGGGAATTCACCTGGATTTATAAAAATAATTTCAGGATATTCTTTTTCGTAAAGGTTATTCCAAAATGTTGAACAAAACATTACACAATTGTGTTTCTTCCTAAATTCTTCTACATATGGTATATATGCTAATGAATCCCCAAGAGATTTAGAATCAAATTGTATATAAACATTTTTACCTTCCAAATTAAATTCATGATTAACAACAATTTTATTGTCTTTTTTTATAACAATTCGCCAATTTTTATAATATATCGAATTTGTTTTAGACCAAACCCCAGACTTCAATGTTGTTTTATATTCTACAATACTTGTATCTTTATTTATAAATTCAACATCAAAATTATCTTTACTATCACCAAATAATTCAACTTTCGCACCATTAACAAAATCTATTTTATAATCAATTTCTTTTGGATTATTTATTTTATCATCATAATTATTAATCATCATCTTTCTAAACTCATTAGAATCTGTATATTTTTTTCTAATATTAAATTTAGATAATAATAAATCAACATCATCATCAACATTACCTGTAAAATAAGTTACTAAAAAATCATTATCATATGTATCTTTTAATACTTTTAATCTATTCATAAAAATAGGCATTTGATAAGTTAAAGCTTCTTTTATAACAAGTGGATTTAATTCTAAATTAGAAGGGAATAATAATAAATCACAAGAATGATAAAAATTTTCAACATCATCTCGTTCTCCCCATACTTTACAATTATCTAATTTTAAATTATTTAATGGTTCCCAATAATCTTTAAAATTATCAGCTTGATTACCAACAAAATGAAATTGTATTTTGTAATTTTGTAATTTTTTTGCCATTTGAAAAATGTAACCTTGATTTTTACCTTCTGTAAATAATCCAACATTTAAAACATGAAAATAATCGGGATCTAATTCTAATTCGTTTATATACTTTTCTCTTTCTCTTTTTATATAATCAATTGGATAATTGATAACTTCAGATGGAATATCAAATTTAGAATATTCTTGTTTAGAATGTTCCGACACAAATAAAAATTTATCAGGAAAATATTTCTTATCATTAACATTAAATGTTGAGGTGTGTGTTGTTTCGAATAATTTATAATTCCTATCTTTTGAATAAACAATATCAACATGTTCATCTCTCATAAACATTTCTGGAATCTCTTCCATATGAACAATATCTGCTTTAATTGATTTAAAATAATATTCAAAATTATCTCGTTTTTCTTCTGTTTCATGTCTACCCAATGATATGAAATTATCACCAAGCAATTCAATTATTTTATTACGTTGAACAACATACTTATATGCTAATTGGCGATATTCCATTACATAAACATCAAAATCATCTTTTAAAAGTTCAACTCTTTTTAAAGCTACCTGAGGTAGCCCTCCAGTACTTAAATGGGGAACTAAAATTAATATTTTCATTAATAATTTTTTTAATTATATATTGATGAAAGTATGTTTTGTTGAAAATAAAATGATGAAGAAATAAAATTAAATTGCATCTAATCTACCTTGTAAATATGTTTTTCCTGAACCTGAAACCATTGAAGATACATAATCTTGTGCAATTGCAATATCTTCAGCAGCCGTACTACTTTCTGCAATAGGTACAAAATAATTTGAATAATCATAATTAGATGGTTGATCTTCATTACCTATCCATTGAAGATTTATTAACCCTGTATTAGTATCATATGATGTATTATATGTGTTACCTGTTCCACCGTTTATTATTATATCTGAAATTGTTGCACCTGTCACTTTTAATGTTAATGCATAAGTTCTTAAATCATCTGGCATAGTATTACCAGAATTGGTATTTTGTGAACTAATTGTAATATCCATCACATTATTATTTAAAGAAGTATCAACATCTGTAACTCCATGAACATATAAATATTCATAAACATTTTGATTAGCAGTCATCCATAATTTATCATTACCTTTTGATCCATAATTATTTTCAACATAATCCATAGCTGTTTTAAAATCAGAAAAACTAGCATACCCACCACCAGCACCAGCAACCGAATGTGTTAATCCTAATCTCCACGAATGATAAGTATTATCCTCCGTAGATGCTGTAAGTGTCTGCATGTGAGATGCTAATGTTGCAGAATCGTCACAATTATATCTATAAAGTCCCAAATTATCTCGAGGCCAAACATCATATCCTACTCTATTAGAACCATCAAGATAATCCCAATCTACAATACCTGCTAAATGAGGTTCTTTCCCACCACCAAACCATAAATAATTATTAGCATTTTCATAATAATATAATTTAGTAATTCCAGTTATTGCCCATATTGTATCTGCCATATAATTAGTCGAATTTTGTGTAAATATCTTTATTGTTGCACCTGATTGTGTAGATGTGGTATAACCTGAAGTGTGTAATCTAACATAAGATCTATTTCGTTCAACTTGATAATTTGAACCTGCAGTACCATCTTGAAATTGGTGAGAATTAATAGCCCAACCAGCATCATACATTTCTGCAATTTGTGCCCATGACATAGATGCTGCCCCATCATGAGCATCAACACCACTATTGGTAAAAGAAAATATAGCACAACCTACACTAAAATATATCGAATTTCCACAACCATCAGTAAATGTTTTACCAGAATAATAAACTGAATCTCCCGCTACACCACTAGTTAAATATTTAAATCCATAAGTATATTGATCTAAAATACCATCATCCCAAGAATATGAATAAGCATATTGTTTATCATATCTAAATGGAGTTTTTATTACACCTATATCAGATAATGTTGGAATTTCCCCAAAAACAACTTGAATACTATCTATACTATTAGATTCATAAACAACAGGAATTTTTTCATCCATTACCATTACACATAATATTACATTAGTATCTGAACTAACAAAATTTAATCTAATTAGTATTTCATTATTAATAGGTGATATATTTATTATTTTACCTTCACCTAAACTATATGTATATAATAAAAAATTATCTTGTATTTCAATATATGTATAATCCGGTGCAGAGACATATGAATAAAAAGTAAAATCATATTTTTTATCATTATCTAAACCAGAAATATTATAATACACATCATCATCACAAGTTAAATAATCTCTAGTTGCAGAATCTGGATATCCAGAACCACCTATACCAGCACCATCAGTTGTTGTAAATCCACTAATTGCGGTTAAATTTATAGTTGATGTTTTTCCACTATTATCAATAATATTAGTTAAACTTGGCGAAGTTAATGTAATATTATTCCAATTTCCATTAGTTTTATAACTATCTGATCCAAAATCAAATAAATATTTCCCAGAATATTCAGCATTAGAAAAATCAAGAAATGTTTTACCATTCCAAAATATTGTTTTACCATTATGTAATATTATTTTAGTCATTATGCACCTTCTTCTATTTCTAATACATTCATCATTGCTATAGTAGTTTGCCAATAAACATAAAAATTTATTGTACCATCATCCGATGGACTAATTTCACTAACTGATACGGTATTCAAATAATTATTATTTGTATCTAAATCAACATAAGTAGCATCTTTTGATGTACCACCTGTTATAGTATATCTTGTTGTAGCTACAGATGATGTTCTTGATCCAAAAAATGTAAATTTATAAGTTGAACTTGTCGTCAACCCTGTTACTGATACTAATGGAGTGTCACCATCCCATGATGATAAACTCCTATGCATTGTATCTGAATAATATACACCATTAGTAACAGTTGGACCAACTTGTAATTCCCTTGTAAATCTTGTTATAATTTTTAAACAATAATCTGAAGATGTATTATCATCATAATATAAAGTCATGCCACTACCAACATCATTCAAACCAGGATAAAAAGATGAATAATATCTACTTTGTTCAGTACTACCAGTTGGTGTCCAAGTATATAATTGATAAGCATCATCTAGTGGATTAGCACCGAAATTTACAAGTAATTTACCACCTATAAGTTTTGTTACATTAATATAATCCGTTCTAGTTTTTATATTACTACTTAAATTATTATAAGCAGTTAATGTTACTGTCTCTGTAATACCCGATGTTGAATATGTTATTCCTGTTGGATTTTGTAATATTGATGTAGTTGGAGTTGCAGTAGAACCAAAACCCCATAACCATGATGTGGTATTTGTTGATAAATTCGTAAAATTTAAAAGAGCATTTTCTACAACATCAACTTGTGATACACCAACACCATAACCTTCAGCAACAAATTCAGAAACAGGAGTATAATCATATCCAACAATAACATTATCTGAATTATTTCTCAATATATTATCTTTATGTTTTACTATTCGTTTTATCATACTTATTCTTCTGTTAAAATTATTGCATTAACCAAAGCCCACCCATTAATACCTTTAAATTCAATTAATATTTCATCACTTGCATCTGGTTCAACACCAGTAAAAGTTAAACTACTTGATGTGTTTTGATCTGCTACCATACTTTTTTCTGTGATAAAGAATATTTTATCAGACCTTTTTTATCTTTTAATATTAACTTATTTTTTATTGTATAATCAATAAAATTATTTACATCATAATTATGACTCATATTCTATATTAATTTTCTGCTCTAAGTATCAAATAATTGATTATCTCATTTTCACATATATCAGTAACATATAATTTAACTAAGTAATCGCCAGTATTTATAACTTCAAAAATTTCATCACTTCCATCTACAATATTAAATACTACATCATATTTATTTATCGAGGTATCAACATTATCAACAACAGAGTAAATAATATAATCTCTTATATCAGTATATGTTACACCTGTTCCTGATGCAGTTTGACCAGTAATAGACATTGTAAATCCACTACCAACAACAATCCCTGATGTTACACCAGTAAATCCACTATATGTAGTTGTATTTCCAGTAATTGAAGTATCTAAAATTCCAACAATATATGTTATTACAGGAGGAGTACTATCAACATAGACATTATTAATAGAATCACTTGTTAAATTATTCGCAATGTCCCTTACTTCAAATATTATTCTATATAATCCTTCTTCAGTTATTGAAGATAATGTTGGAATAGATGCGGATTTATTTATAATTGAACTTACATCACTAAATGAAATTTCACCATCCCAATTATCTGTGACACCTGATATAATATTAATTTTTAATTGATCTGATGTCCAACCAGTATATGATTCATGATATAAAGGTAATGTAACTACACTAGGTATTGTTGTACCTGAGGATTGATTATATGATATTACAGGCGCAATAGTATCAGCACCAGTTGAACCACTATTCATATAATAAACATAATCTTCATCCATAAATCTATAAGCTCCTGATGAAAAACCATCAGATTGTTGAACCCATGTTATTCTGGAATATGCTTGATATGTATCAAAATCAGTCAAAAATTTTAATACAATATATTCAGCATTTAATGTTGTAATTGTTATTTTTCTTGTTGAAATATCTATCTCAGTAGATGCAATATTAGTGTATGGAATATACATAACTGGTAAAGTAGAATCATTTAATACAACTAATTGAGATGAACCTGTATAAGGTACACCATATATAAAAGATTCATTAGAAATAACTGAATTATAATATAGATTACTAAATGTAGTTTCATTTAAATTACTATAAGTAAAGTCTTCTTGTGTAAAGTTAGCCATCAAAATATCAAGAGTAACATCATATTCATATGGATTATTTAAATATATTTGTGGAATTTTATTTGTATCTGACCCAGTTAATATTAATAATCGTCCTATTGGTCGAGTAGTAGTTTCATCTGTGTATCTATATGTTATCGCATATTTTTCTTTTTCATATCGATAATATGCATCATTTTCAGAATCATATGTAACTTTTATCATAACAAATGATACTTCTGTACCTAAAAAACCTTCAAATAATAATGGTTGATCAGTGGCTCCTGCATTTAAAACCATTCTACCTCGATATTGTGATTCATAAGGAATTGCAATATCTTCAAGAGATATTTTACCTAATGTATTAGGTCCTTCTACCGCAATGTATGAACAATTCCAAACTTTTATACATTTTTCAGTTGGTTTTAGCAGACTATTTGGTACAATTTTCATAAAATTTTGATTTTTCTTTATATATAAAAACTAAAAATTAGGAAAAAAATAAAAATGAATAGTTGAAAATTTTATATATAACTAATGGATTATATTTTAAATAAAAGATATGATGGAACTTTCACAATGAATTGGATAGGTTCAGAAAGTTCATCACAAGAACATGAAATTAAAATATTTGAATCAACAGTAACAAAAGGAATTAAAGAAATCACAGGATTTAACAATACAATTCAAGGTGATAACAATTCACATTACTTTGTTAAATATTTTGATTATTCTAATGATAGGAGTGGAATTACATGGAGTGAAAAAATATCAATTTCTGGTATCACAAGAAAATTTTGTCCAGAAAATGATTTCTATATCCGACTATACTATTATAGAATAGATGATGTTAGAACAACAATACCAACAATAACATTAAGTAACATTATAATAAATGGCACATATAATATCGATGAAACAGACGAAGAATTTATAATAACAGGAAATACTTTTATAATATTAAAACCAAAAGATATTTATAAAGTTTTTAGTATTACTGATTTTGAAATATTTGGAATAAACACAGACACATTAACAATAAAATATAGATGGACACAAAATGGTGGAAGAACATATACTCCTTGGGAACTTCTCACGACAGCAAACATATCTACTTGTAAATTAAATGAATTAAGATTTGCACAAATTGAATATTTAATTGAATCATGTGAGGATAATATATCAAAAGTATATGACATTATATTGACTGGTGATTTTCAAAATATAAGTGCTAATTATTTGAAAACTAATAGATATGGATTAAAAGAAGATTGTGCAACAAGATTTATAAATGGTACTGATTCACCTGATGATGATAATGGTAGTGATATATGTTTAAGTGGAATGACAACCATTTGGGGCTGTGCATCTGATATAACTGGAGATTATAATAATTATAATAAAGATTTTTATACTCAATATTTAAGTTGTTATTTAGTTAAAGATGTTTATGGTATATTGGAAGCAGAAAATAATACTCCTATAAATCAAGCAGGTTATTGGAAACCATATGAAACTGAAAAAATTACTGGATTTTATAATATGTTAGCCAATCAAACAAATGATATGTTAGGTTGGGAAATTGAATATTATAAAACAGATCCCGATAATAAGGGGGCAGATATGTATTTACATGAATACCAATTATTTAATATGATTGATGTTCAAAAAATAAAAATTATTGTTCCTGATAACCAATTTCCTGATAACCAAGTACAAATAAATGAATTTAGTTTAGATTTATTTGACACATTTGAAATTAATATTTTAAAAGACGTATTCAAACGAGCATTTGGTATTGAAAAAAGACCAGGGCAAAAGGATGTTATTTATTTTTGTCAAACAAATAGACTTTATAGAGTTAAACATTCACAGGTTTTTAGAGATATAATGCAACAAGGTATCTATTATAAAGTAATTTTAGAAAAATACGAACAACTTGCTAATGAACAAATCATTAATCAAAGAGCAAAAGAATTACTCGAACCTCTTACAGATAATACAACAATTGATGAAATATTTGGATTTGATAATAGACAAGAAGAAGAAAAAATCGTAAATAAAAAACAAATGAAACCTTTAACACATGAAGTTTTCAGAGTTAACATAAATCCACTTGTCGAAATTAAAAATAAGCAAATATTTAATCGTGGGATAAATATAGCTGATAGTTATTATGATTTTACAAATGTACAATCCTCAGTATCTGCTATTACATATTCTGTCACAGATAAAAATCTTGATGTGAGTGATAATAGATCTTTATTATGTTGGGTGAATTTCAACAATTCATTTAGTGAAAATGATATAATAACTAATGACGTTTTTAATTCATATAATATACCAAGTTACACAAACTATGAATTTTTAAATAATTATGATGAAACAAACAAATTAGGTTATAAAATATGGTTTGCAAATAATGAATTTGGATTAACAATAAACGGAAACAATTACACATTACCTGTTGGTAGTGGTATAACAACTAATTTATGGTATGGATTATTGATTAATTTTGATAATAGACAAAAATCAGCAGATTTGAATATTTTTAAACGAAATTGTGATTATTATATAAAATATTTCACATCTAATTATCAATCTGTAACGTTAGAATCAAGTAACTTAACAGGTATAACTTATTACACATCAAGAGGTTATAAACCAGTTAAAAATATTGATATTATTAAAAATATATCAGATCCTTCACTTAACTTACTTTATACTAAAACATATGAAGATATAGATAATGAATCATTCACACATACAGAAAATATTATAGTGAATACTTCTAATATTAAATTAACAAATATAAGAATATTAGATACTGTTGTGCCAGATGCGTCTAAATCTAATTTATTAAATCAAAACAAAATTAAAGATTCAAATCACTTATTACTTGCTGATAATGCAAATAGAAAATTATATGCAAGAAACATACCTAATAAATTATGGGAATGAAATTAAAAATTTAAGTTAAAGATTTTATCTAATTTCTTTGTTCTAAGTTCTCTCTGTTCTATGATTTCTAATTTTCTTATAAATCTATCTTTATCTTTATATAGACCCGTCAAAGAAAACTACTACATCTTTAGTGTCGTAGATGAATTTGACTTACAAACAAATGGAAAAAAGTCATTATTTTCTTTTAATATATAACTTAAAGAAAATAAAGTTTTACCTAAATGTTAAAAGCATACAAATATAGAATATATCCAAACCAAGAACAAAAAGAATTACTTTCAAGAATTTTTGGTCAAGTAAGATTTGTATATAATTTAGGCTTAGAAACTAAAATAAGTGCTTACACAGGCAACAAAAAACACCTTAATGTTTTTGATTTAAATAAACAAATAACCCAATTAAAAAAACATGAATGTGATTGGTTAAAAGAAAGTCCATCACAAGCATTACAAATGAGTATGTCTAATTTAGATAATGCCTACACTAATTTTTTTAAAGGTGCTGGCTTTCCTAAATTTAAGAATAAATATAGAAAACAATCATTTCAATTACCTCAAGGTGTGTTTTTAAGTAAAGACAATAAGCAAGTATTCATACCTAAATTAAAATTTACTGACATAGACTTTCATAGAGAATTTAAAGGTGAAATTAAAACCGTAACCGTAAGTAAATCAGTAACTAATAAATACTATATTAGTATTTTAGTCGATAATAAAAAAGAATTACCTAAAAAGAAACCAATTAAGTTAGAAACAACCGTTGGAATTGATTTGGGTATTAAAGACTTTGCTATCACTTCAGATGGAAAGAAATTCAAGAACCACGATTTCTTTAAATCTTCAATGAAAAAATTAAGGGTTCAGCAGCGTTCCCTTAGTAGAAAACAAAAAGGATCAAACCATTACATTCAACAAAAAATGAAATTGTCATTAATTCATGAACACATTAAAAATCAAAGACAAGATTACTTACATAAAATAAGTAAATATTTGGTAGATAATTATGACACAATCTGCATTGAAAATTTAAATGTGAAAGGTATGAGTGCTAGATGTAAACCCAAAATGAATGAAAATGGAAAATATCTACCTAATGGTCAATCAGCAAAATCAGGGTTAAATAGGGCTATAACTGATATGGGTTGGAAGGAATTTCGTTCAATGTTAGAATATAAATCCGAATGGTATGGTAAAAATTTAAGTGTGATAGGAAGATTTGATCCATCAAGTAAATCATGTTCTAATTGTGGTACAATCAATAGAGAATTAATTTTGGAAGATAGAGAATGGACTTGTAAAAAATGTGGTTCAACACATGATAGAGATATAAATGCTGCCATAAATATAAGAAATTTTGGGTTGAGGAACCAACCCAGCGTTACACAAAGTGGATGGTTACATCGTGCTTGTGACGTAGAAACTACTACATCTTTAGTGTAGTGGTAGTTCATATACTCTACTTATCAATCTTTTTATAACCTCAGTAAAATAATGAAATAGTATATCTCTTTCGTTAATTCTATTAATATTAAAATTCATCCAAAATTTTTCATATAATAATTCTCTAACATAAATTCTATATAATTTATCTAATTTATTTGCACTAAGAAGTTTATTTAAAATAGTATCAATCATAACATCAAAAATATCCTTTAATTCTTCAGTTACATCACTTTGAGATATTGACTTTAAATATTCTAATTTGAATTTTTTATTATCAACATACATATTTTAATTTTTTTAATTTTTTCTTTCTCAATTTTTTTAATTCCTCTGTATTAATTTCATTTAATTCAATATGAGATTGTATTTTAGTTAAATTTGTTTTTAACCATATTATGTTAGTGTAATTATCATCCTTAACATTTTTTGGCATCTTAACAATTGAGTATGTATATTTTTTAAAATGTGTATCGTTTTTTTCTTTTATAATTCTTATCTCTTTTTTTATAAATATTGATTTAAAATCTGAAATAAACACACCAAAAATAGCATGAAACATTTTTTTTGCTATAAAATATAAAATAGTGAGAAATAATATAAATTGAAATATAGCAAAATATACACTTTCAGCATCACGAATATAAGAACATAAAGGTCCAACAAACATAATATAAAAAAGAAATGAAGATATCAAATAAAATGATATTTTCAATAAAATTCTAGGTATTCTTCTTTTTTCCAAATTATATAATTTTTAAGAGGTTTTTTCAATAAGTTTCTTAATATTCTTTGATGAATAATATTTCACCATTCTATCTTGTGCCTTAGCTTTAAATTCATGAATTTCAACTTCTGTTATTTTTTCTTGAATTTTTTCTATATACTCATTAAGATCAACTAATGCACTTTCATAGTTAGTATTTGGTTTCCAATATGCTGGGAATCTCTTTTTAAAACCATCCAATTCCATGCCAATTACTCTTACTGAAATATAAACTTCATTTTCTTGTATTGTTGATTTAATCCTTAATATATCCATCATATGTGAATCAAATCTATGTTTTAAATTATCTGTTTCAATCACCTTCAATAAACCGATAACATAAGCCATATCTTCATCCATTGATATTGGTTTATTTTCTTTTACGATCTTTTCTATTTCTGCTTCTGGTATTCCTCTAAGTGTAAATCTTCTATATGCTCTCCAAAGACATCTTTTAATAATATCATCAGGCGTTAAAGTTATAATCATACTGTTTATTTCTTTTTTTTATTATATACTTATTTTTTATTCAAAAGTTTTTTAAAATGATAGTTGCTTTCAGATAAAATTTTATAATTATTCTCTACTGATTCACACACACTTATAAAATTGTTAATATCATCTTTTTCTAATAAAAACCATTCATTAAGAACTTTTTTACTTTTAAAACGCTGATGTATATTTGCTTCTAATTTTGTGTTAAAATTTGTTTCAAAAACTTTTATTACTTCCATTTTATGTGGATTTCCAGTTTGTAGTGCCTTCAGTCTCTTTAATGGATTACCTCTTGTGAATCCTATTTTATATATTTCAGTTATATTTGAATCAAATACAATTTCACTCCAATCAATATCATCGTTTTTATAACATTTAATTAAATATACCTTACCCATTTATTAAAATCTATCTTTAAAAATTTATATATATTAAAAAGACAAGCCAAAAATGTATAATAAAATATTAATTGTAGATGATGATTCTGATAGTCTTATGTTGCAACAAACTATTGTACAAAGATTAGGTTTCTATACACAAATTGCTGTTAATGGATTAGATGCCATAAATATGATTAAAGAAGATATTCCTGATATTATTTTATTAGATATTTTTATGCCACAAATGGATGGATTTGAAACATTAAAAATATTACAAGAAAAATATAAAATTCCAGTTATTATTGTAACTGCTGGAGGATCAAAAACTATTAATAAATTAAAAGAAATGAATATAAGATTTCATATTCAAAAACCTATAAATCCTACAAGACTACAAAAAGAAATTAACAAATGTCTAAAACTTATTGAAGAATAAGTTACAATTTAATTTTTAATTCATCAAAAGGATATTAATCTTTAATCCTCACAAATTTACATTGTAAATAATTTTCTATTTCTTCTTGCCTATTTATATCTTTTTCTTTTAATTTTTCATTTTTAAAATGATGTTTTTCATCATATTCATAAGCAATATTATTTTTCTTATCATAACCATCAACCCAATATCCTAACTCTTTAATATAAAATTCACCACCATTCATAGCATGTTGTATGTGTGTATTTTTTATAATTTGATTTTTATTTCATCAAATGGGAATTTTTGTTTTTTATAAATATTATCACGTCTTGAAATATATTGATTATATAATATTGTTTTTAAATAATCTTTATGAAAAATGTCAACTAAATCAAAAACTATTAATTTTTCTTTCTCTTTATGTTTTCGAAGACCACGTCCAATACTTTGTCTCACCATTTTCTCATTTTTATAATTATCCGCAAAAATTATATTAGTAATAGCTTTTACATTTTGCCCTGTGGAAAATGTACCAAATGATGCCACAAGTATCTTTGGATTACTTGTAGTATCTTCCATTACCTTTTTAATATAATCTCGTTTTTCCATTGAAGTTTTACCATCAATATAGAATATATCTTTATTTTGACAATTACTTTTTAGAAAATTATACATCTCAGTACCAAATTCAATAGTATGAAATAATATCAAAGAATTAGAAGTAAATTTATCTACCAATTTTTTTATAAAATTCCTTCGTTTAGAAGAATTATGAATATATTCACGTTCTAATTGCCATGCTCTCTGACCATCACCTCGTTTTTTAATTTTAAACACACCTTCAGCAAATTTTCTATTATCATGATATAATAATAATGCTTTAATTTTGACATTAGATATTAAACCTTTATCCATCAATTTTTTAGCTGACACATTTACTAATTTAGGTCCCATAAGTGATTGAATAGTAAGTATTTCAGAACTTGTATCTAAGGGATAAGTTCCAGACATACCATATCTTATTTTTGCCGAACCAAATGTTCTTGTTAAAATAGATATAAGCGATTGAGCCTTAGCAGTGTGAGCCTCATCTGTTGCAACAACATCAAATTGCCTAAACCAAGGACGTTGCCATTTTTCAAGTGATTGATAAGTACCAATATATACATTAGGTTCTTTAGTCGGATCCTTATATTTTCTCGGTTTATCAGACATTATCTCATCGATTCTAATTTCTGCTGGATTTTTATTTTCATTAAAATATCCAAGATTATAATCCATCAAATCATTATAAAACTGAGTAACAAGTCCAATACTTGGAACAATTAAAAGAAACTTAGCATTTGGATTAACATTTTTTAAATACCAGAATAGTAATGTACCAAAAACAAGTGATTTACCACCAGCCGTAGCAATTTCAACTAATCCATATTTATATTTAAGTATTTTATAAATTGCATCTATTTGGTGTTTATATGGAATAAAAGGTGTATCGGTTGGTTTATTGTCAATACCAGGAACTTTATGATCTTTAAAGAAATCTTTAGCAAATGTTTCTACTTCTTCATAAGTTATATCTTTATTAATAGGAAATTGGCTTTTATTTTCTATTAAAAATTCAAAGTCATATTCTTTACAACACTTATAAATTTCTTGCCATAAACCAAAATCTATAAAACCATCTTTAAAAAAATCAATATCACCCGACCAAACTCCCAATTTATATCTTTTCATATGCCGATAATTATGTACTTTTCTAGTTAACCATAATTTAATTTGGTTATATTCAATTTTTGTACTCTGAACTAAAATTAATTTACTATTATCCTGATTTAATTTAAATTTCAATATTGTCTAAATTTTTTTTTCTAAGAAATTTTTCAATATCTTCTATTGGAATTTCTTTCAACCTTGCCTGATAATCTTTCATATATTCATAATGTTGATTTTCATAATCCACATAAGCCCAATCAACATCTAATTCTTTTATCATCATATCTTCTCGATGTTTTTTAATTTTTTCTTTCTTAAAAATTTTTGAATTTCTTCAATAGGAATATCTTCTAACATTTCTTGATAATTATACATTATATCCGACTTTACCCAATCACTACCATCATATATTAATAGTTAAATAAAATGATGAAATTTAATGTAATTCCACACATTTTACCATTTGATTCCTAATTCCACGAGGGTCTAATGACTTCCTCTCCAAAGGCGTTGATTCGGGCAAACTCATCCCTAATTTAATTTTAATCCCTTCATTTTTGATGTTCATTGCAGCATTTAAATCCCTATCATGAATTATACCACATTCAGGACAAGTCCATTCCCTATCCTTTAATGTTAATTCCTTGTTTTTATAACCGCAACCACCACATAATTTACTTGAAGGAAACCACCTACTCACCTCTATCACTTCCCTTCCATACCATTCTGCTTTATATTTTAAAATGGTTTTAAACCTGTTAAGACTTAATTCTTGAATTGATCGAGCTAATTTGTGGTTTTTAAGCATTCCTTTTACATTTAAATCCTCAATCACTATAGTTTGATTTTCGCTAAGCAATTGATTTACTACACTATGTAAATAGTAATCCTTTTTATTGTTTAATTTTTCATAATACCTTGCAAGTTTAATTTTACTTTTAATCCTATTTGAACTACCCTTTTGTTTTCGTGATAATTCTCTATGTAACTTGCTGATTTTATGTTTATTGTTTCTTTTAATTTTAAGATTTTTATATTTAGTTCCTTCGGAACTGACGATGAAATCCTTAATTCCTAAATCTATCCCAATTAAATTATTATTTATTGGTGGATTTAATTTTTTATTTGGTCTATCAATTAAAATACTAAAAAAATAATTACCAGATTTTGTTCTCGTCAGCGTAGCTGACTTAATCAATGATTGGTACTTGTTTAAATAAATTTCGTCACTTCTTGAACATTTATAATTGATATCTTTTAATTTTAAAATTATGTTAATTCTATTACCTTTAATTCCTGAAATAGCATCAACAGGAAATCGACATGATTGTTTTTGGTGTTTTGATTTAAATGTTGGATAGCCAGGTTTTTTACCGTTTTTTACATTATCATAAAAGTTTTTATATGCTTTTTCCAAATTAATTACTGATTGCTGCAACACCTTTGAATGACTATCTTTCAACCAGTTATATTCCTTTTTTAAACTGGTTAAATACTTACCAGTTTCTTTAATTCCAGTATTATTATTCCATAAACCATACTCAACTGATTTATATTTAAGGCATTGGTTATAAATAAATCTTGAAGATCCAAGTAATTTATTCATATAAATTATTTGATCATCTGAAGGATATAATTTTATTTTAATTGCCTTTAGCACCTAATTCTTTGATTAATTTTTCAGTTTTTCTTTTATTTCTTCGTTGACCATAAATTCTAGCACAAAAAGATGTTATAATTGAAACAAAATCTTGAATTAAATCATCTTTATCATCTTCGACATTATTTATTACTTCAATTTTTCTACCTTGCATTTCCATCAATTGTTCTATATATTTAAAACCAAATCTGGTTAATCTATCTTTATGTTCAACTAAAATAATGTCTATGTCTTTATCATTTAGC
>Ga0307992_1000469_pt1 | contig 25772 bp, 27 predicted proteins | sample EllFjometagen133_FD_203162 | JGI IMG/M metagenome (GOLD analysis project Ga0307992, IMG submission 203162) | Marine microbial communities from Ellis Fjord, Antarctic Ocean - #133 | ecosystem: Environmental > Aquatic > Marine > Unclassified | place: Southern Ocean | collected 2014-10-08
TTATAAACTTGCAAAAAAAGAATATTATGCCCATGGCTAAAGAAAGCAAGGAATACGAAAAAAAAGTAATGCAATCTCAAAAAGAAATTCTAAAAAAGGTTTTTGAAAAGGGCAGAATAATTAAAAAAGACATAAGCGAGAGCAAGAGGCTTTCGGACAAATTCAAAAAATTCTTTGAAAAAAAGATGGAAACAACTAATTTGATTGAGAAAATCAATGATGACAGAAACAGCCTGAAGAAAGAGCTAAATGAATTTATTGCAAGAGCAAAGGCATTCAGCACATCATCTCACTCAGCAGATATTCAAAAGCAGATAGATATAATGGAAAAGAAGTTCAAAGAGATTGACAGCAAAAAAAATATTTTTGAAAAAGAGATTAGTAAGTTATGCAGTTTAATTAAAAAGAAAAATAGTTAGTTAATCAGGATTATCAAAAACTTAAAAAAAGAGGTTGATCTTATGGTAGTAAAAGATGAATATAACTTTGTTTCTAATGAAATCCCTATAAAAATAAGAATTTACACAGAAAAAAAAGAATTTGTGCCAATATATGATGTTTCCATCTCAAGCATAAGCAAAAACACAGAGATAATACTTGAAAAGATAAGGCAGGAGCTTATTACAGAAGTAAATCTTGGTATAGTGGATATAACTGATTTAAAAAAAGGCAATTTAATTGAACAAAGGTTCAAGGAAACAATTAGTTTCCTGATAAACAAGCATTTTCCTGATGTTGACAAGAAAACAATGAATTTCCTTAAGTCATATTTGATACAAAAAAGCCTTGGCATGGGAAATATAGAAATTTTGATGAATGATGCTAATCTTGAGGAAATAGCCATCAACAATGCAGAAGAGCCAGTCTGGGTATACCATAGAAAGCATGGGTGGCTTAAGACAAATATAACCCTTAATAATGAGGAGCAGATAAAGCATTATGCAACGTTGATAGGCAAAAAGGTTGGAAGGCAGATAACTATTCTTGAGCCATTGATGGATGCTAACCTCAGCACAGGTGACAGGGTAAACTCAACACTTTTGCCAATCTCACTAAAGGGAAATACAATAACTCTAAGAAAGTTTGCGGCAAAACCATGGACAATTACAGACTTTATAAAAACTAAAACAATCTCTGCTGAGGCAGCAGCCCTTGTCTGGCTTGGTGTCCAGTATGAATTATCAATAATAATAGCTGGTGGAACTGCAACAGGGAAAACTTCTATGCTCAATGTGGTTTCAAATTTCTTCCCACCAAACCAAAGAATAATATCAATTGAAGATACTCATGAAATACAACTGCCTAAGTTTTTGCACTGGATCCCCATGATAACAAGGCTGCCTAATCCAGAAGGCAGGGGTGCTATAACAATGCTTGACTTATTGGTTAATTCACTTAGGATGAGGCCAGACAGGATTATTGTAGGTGAGATAAGAAGGAAAGAAGAGGCTGAAGTTCTTTTTGAGGCAATTCACACAGGGCATTCTGTTTATGCAACAGTGCATGCAAATGATACAAATGAGACTGTTACAAGGCTTACAAACCCACCTATTGATATTCCAAAATCCATGATTCCGGCTATTTCAATGATTCTTGTACAATATAGAAACAGAAGGACAGGAACAAGAAAGACATTTCAGATATCAGAAATACTTCCTGATAGCAGCACGAATGTTTTAATTCAGCTTAATATAAAAAAGGGGAAATTAGAGAAGGCACATGAATCTATATCCATTATGAAAACACTGCAGATGTTCACTGGAATGACAAGAAATGAAATAAACAAGGATACTAAAGAGAAAGAGCTTGTTCTTAATTGGATGGTCAAGCATGATATAAACACTGTTGATGAAGTTGGAAGAGTCATGGCTGAATACTACACAGACAAAGACAATTTCATGAAAACGGTAAGATCAAACAAAGCCATTATATTTGAAGAAAAACAAACAGCAAAAATTGAAAAAAAGAATAAATCTGTTAATTCAAAAAAGAGAAAGATGCCTGTAAAAAAGAATCATAAATCAAAAAACAAGAAAAATGCTGGACATGCTAGAAAGAAAAGGTGATTTATATTAGCAATAAACTAATCAAAAGAATTGCAAAAAGTATGCCAGGACTGAGCACAAAGCTAATCCAATCAGGCATTATTGAAACTCCTGAAGAATTCATTAAGAAAACTCTTTTATCAACTTTCTATATGACAACAGGAATCAGCGTTCTGGTCTTAACAATATTTGCACAGTTGGAAATATTATCAAACATAATGTATTTCATTTTTCCATTGCTTTATGTTTTTATGTTTTCATATATGCTTAAGATTCCTGATGTAAAGATAATAAAAAAAGGAAAGGAGATAAGCAAGGAAATTGTCTTTGCTGGGCGTTTTCTTATAATAGAGCTTGAGTCAGGAGTATCCTTATATGATGCAATGGTAAATGTTTCAAAAAACTATGAGGTAATTGGAAATTACCTCAAGGAAATAACCGATAAAGTATCTATGGGAACAACTATGGAAGATGCAATAAATGAAACAATAGAAACAACACCATCATCAAATTTAACAAAAGTTTTATGGCAGGTACTTAATTCGCTTAGGACAGGGGCTGATATCTCAGGCTCGCTTTCAAACATACTTGACCAAATAGTCCGTGAGCAGGTTATTGAAGTAAAGGAGTATGGAAGAAAACTGAATCCATTGGCAATGTTCTTTATGGTTGTTGCAATTATCATACCTTCTTTGGGCATAACAATGCTTATTGTCCTGACAACTTTTATTTCACTAAAGATTGACTTGACTGCCTTGATATCAATAGCATTATTTCTTGGATTTGTGCAGTATATGTTTTTCTCACTAATTAAATCATCCAGGCCTGCGGTGGAAATATGAATATAAAAAAAATTCTTAAGTTTCCAAAAAAAGCAAAGCAAAAGAATGAAGAGAAAAGCATTCAGGATAAGGTTATGGCGTATCGTAAGCTCCAGAAACAGAAAAAGAAAAAAATGATTATGGAGCACAGCAGGACCAGATTAAAGTATTATATGGAAAGGGCAGGTGTGAGTATTGAATCACGCAGGCTGTCAAAAGTAATATTTAATTTATGTATTATAATAAATCTTGCTATTTCATTTTATCTAATCTACAGGTTTTCAACTGACCTTAAGTATGGAGTATTATACTTATCTTCTATAATGTTTCTTGTCTGGGTAGTTGTATTCATTGTATTGCTTCTAAGCCTCTGGCTATTGTTTTATGTTATAGTTGACTTAAGGGTATTCAAGAGAAAAGTTGGAATAGAAGATGTATTTGCAGACTTTTTAGAATTAACATCTGCAAATATAAGGGCAGGCATGCCAATTGACCAAGCATTATGGTATGCTGTAAGGCCGCAGTTTGGAGTGCTTGCAAATGAGATGGAAATTGTTGCAAAGGAAACAATGAGCGGTGAAGACCTTGAGAACGCCCTTAAAAAATTTGCAAATAAGTATGATTCAATAATGCTGAAACGTTCAATAAATCTTCTTGTTGAAGGCATAGAAGCCGGCGGTGAGATTGGCGGCCTGCTGAATAAGATAGCAATGGACATACAGGAATCAAAGATTTTGAAAAAAGAGCTTGCAGCCAATGTAACAACCTATGCTATATTCATCTCATTTGCGACAATAGTTGCAGCACCAATGCTTTTTGCATTATCAAGCCACTTGCTTAGCGTAATAAATAGCATCATGTCAAAGCTTGACATACCCTCTGGTGTAACAAGTTTCTCGATTAATTTATCAGGAGGGGGAATGTCCATAAATGACTTCAGGATTTTTGCTATTACATGCCTTGTAATAACATCATATTTCTCATCCATAATAATTGCAACAATAAAAAAAGGGGAAATAAAGGCAGGAGTAAAATATATTCCTATATTTATGGTAAGCACAATCCTACTGTTTCTAATTTTTTCAATGGTTATTGGAAAGATGTTTGGAAGCATTATTTGATTTCTTTGGTTAAAAACATAAAACTTTTATAGAAAACAGCTTTAAAATAATATATGGAGCTTTTAAAGCAGGTTATTGATGAGTTAAGGCCAAAAAAAGATGTAGTTGATAAGTGCATTGCTGTTTTGGATAGCATAAATTCTGAAATTAAAAAAAAGAAAATCAAAGCAAGGGCTGTTCTTGGCGGCTCAATAGCAAAGGGAACTTTCCTGAAAGATGATTATGACTGTGATATTTTTGTTAAGTTTAATTTAGATTACAAAAAAAAAGATATATCTGATTTATTAGAAAAAATTCTTAAGATTTTTTCAAGAGTTGAAAGAATTCACGGCTCAAGAGATTATTTTCAGTTTAACACTAAAAGTATTATGTTTGAGGCTGTCCCTGTTTTGAATATAAAAAAAGCAGAACAATCGGTTAATATAACAGATTGCTCACCTTTGCATGTTAAATGGGTTAAGGATAATTTAAAGAAAAATCAAAAATTAGCAGATGATGTAAGGCTGGCAAAAGCCTTTTGCAAGGCATGCAAGGTCTATGGTGCAGAGTCATATTTAAGGGGATTTTCAGGGCATGTATTAGATATACTAGTAATCTATTACAAGGGATTTATGCCTTTATTGAAAAGTGCTGTAAAATGGAAAGAGCAGGAGGTTATTGATTTCAATAATTACTATGAGGGCAGTGCTTTGGAAAGATTAAATAAATCAAAACTTAGCCCACTTGTTGTAATTGATCCAATACAGCCAGAGAGAAATGCTGCTGCTGTTTTAAGCAGGAAAAATTTCCTTTTGTTTAAGAAATCTGCTAGTGATTTTCTGAAAAAATCAGCAAAAAAATTCTTTGAACAAAAGGAGGTTAAGATAGAGGAATTAGTTAAAAAAGCAAAAAACAAGAAACTTATTCTATTAAAAGTTAAAGCAGTTGATGGGAAAGAAGATGTTGTTGGTTCCAAGCTATTGAAAGCATTTAATTATATCAACAAAAAACTGCTTTTAAATGACTTTACTTTATATGAAAAGAATTGGAAATGGGACAAAAAAGAAAAGGCATTGTTCTGGTTTATTTTGAAGCATGAGATTTTATCTGAATATTTTAAAAGGCTTGGACCTCCAATCAAAAACAAGGAAAATGTTAATCAATTTATGAAAAAGCACAAAAAGACATTTATCCAAGGAAAAAGAGTCTGCGCAAATGTAAAAAGAGAATTCAGGGAGCCTGAAAACCTGATTAAAGCTCTTAAAAAAGGCAAATACCTTAAGGAAAGAGCCAAAAAAATCGAAATGTTTATATACTAGCTTCTTAATAAATTATATACTAATATACAAAAAGGTATAAAAATGAAAAGAGGGCAGATTCAGGGCCAGGTATTTATCTATATTCTGACATTAATAATAACAGGCGCTATATTGCTTTTTGGTTACAACGCTGTCAGGGGTTTGATGGATAAGACAGATCAGGTTGAGCTTGTAAAATTTAAAAATGAGCTAAAAGAAGATTTTGAAAAAATAAGCACTGACTATGGCTCTGTAGGGGTAGAAACCTATTCTGTCCCGTCAAAAGTAAAGGAAATATGCTTTTATCAGGAAGGAGAGGATGTTGATTTTCATCCACATCCTGATGATTTAAATCCCTTAATTAAGGATTCTATAAATGATAAAACAGGCAATAATGTTTTTCTTGTTATGGGTGATGCAATAGAATCAATGGAACTAAGCAAGTTGGAGATTAAAAATGAAGATTATAACCTGATTTGCATAAAGCCAAGTGGGAACAGACTGAAGTTAAGGTTAGAGGGCCTTGGCGATGGTGTCTCAATTGAGCAGGCTTAATCAAACAGACTATTTAACAATCATTCAATAATTAAATCAAAAAAAACAAGAGGCGATGTGAATGAAAAACAAAAAATTGTTTTTAGTAATATTTATTTGCTTTATGATTTTGGCAAGTTTTAACATCATAAAAGTAGAAAGTGCTTGTACTACTCCAGCAGATGAGCAAGCAGATGATCCTGTTGAAGAGGGTACTAATCCTGTTCTTGATGGGGGCCCTGATAGTCCTGCTATGGGTGGAGGTGGTGGTGGTTCTACATCCAGCCATTTAGAATGTGTAGATGGTAAATGTGTGTCTGTACCAGGTGTTGGAAGGAGTGAGTGTGGTTATGATGGTGACTGTAAACAAGCAGGCTCATCTGAGCCAGAAGAAGGATGTGAGTGTAAAAGATGTACCCATGATACACCTTCAACATGTGAATTAATGCCAACTCCTGCTGCAGGGTGCCCATGTGGTAGAGAGTGCAGTGGCGATTCTGAATGTAATCCACCAGAATGCACCTGTAGTGTATGTGACCGTACGACATACACATGTGTGTCCCGTACCACAACTCATTGTCCATGTCCTCCACCTTGCACAAGTGCTAATTGTGTTGAACCAGAAGAAGAACCTGATAGTTGTGTTCCAGAAACCGAAGTTTGTGGTGATGGAATAGATAATGATTGTGACACAAAAATTGATGAGGGTTGTGGTGACCAAGAACAAGAAACAGAAGAAAGCTCTGTTTCAGGATGTCCTGAAGATTGTACATGTCATACTTTTTGGCCTTGTTGGCCTGGTAGACCAATAAAATCTGGAGAATGTAAAAAAAATGGTAAAACTGGATGGTGTTGCTGTGAGAGAGATGTAATTAATGAAAATGTTGTAGATGCTGAATGTGGAAATGGTGAAAAAGAAGAAGGAGAAGAATGTGATGATGGTAACACAGAAGATGGAGATGGCTGCAGTAGCTCTTGCAAAACCGAAACACAAACTGAAGAACCAACCTGCACTAAATCAAATGTTGGTGGTGATTATGATACAGTTAAGTGCAGTGTGGATAAACCATCATGTGGATATTATGAATTATCTGGATATACATGCTCTGGTGAAGGAGAAAAATGTTGGGGACATAAAGTAACTTCAAGTGGAGGTTCTGGATCAGAGCCACCAACAACAGAAGAATCACATAAAGAATGTGCTAATGGCCAATGCATAGTAATCAATGGCGAAGGACAAGATGTATGCAATGAAGACAAGGAGTGTATAGTTGAATCCAAATGTCCAGAACTGAATTCTGTACTTGAAGAAGCATATGGTAAAGGAGTATCAGTTAAAGAACAAGAAGAGATTAAGATAAAAGCTTTTGCAGCTGACAAAATGAAAGTAGCTGTTCCAACAAAAACAGGCGGAGATTTAAACTTCTATGCATTTTATTCTGTAAATGGCGGAACAGATATTGCATTGGGAAAAAGTGCTGTAAGACCACTTATAACAAGCGCTGAAAAAGACATAGACAAAGACGCTCAATTTATAATAAGTTCAGGCAAATACAGCCATCTGCTTGAGGTAACTGGATTTGATTCAGTAAATAAAAAAGTTAGTTTCAAGGATGTTGGATTAGGTACAAGCTTTAAGGTAACAGCTACTGACCAGGTTGCTAATGATGGAAATTTCTATTTAGATGGGTATGAATATCATTTTACAGCATACTATGACGAGCAAAAAATCAAGATGGAAAACCTTGGAACAGATGAAGAAGGAGTCATATGGACTCCTTCAGGAGCAAAGCTAAAGGTTTCCTTGGCAAGCGAGACACAAGGTCTTATTAAGTTAACTGAAGATTATGAAGGACCAGATGACGGCAGCTCATCAGATGCAAAGACAATAAGCATCAAGATAACAGATGCTGGCACAGCAGACACACAAAAGATAACAGCAAACAAACCAACATCAGATGATGAAAACTTTGAGATGATTAAATGGGACAGCAAACAGAACTACTATGATGGATACACAAGATGGGGAACAAATGTGGTGTATGAAACACCAATAGGTGGACAGAACCCAGTAACAATAAACTATCCAAAAACAGAGGCAGAAGCAAATGCCTATATAACAAGTGGTATTGTTTCAACAACAGGAACAACAACAACTATTGAAGGGGATTCCTTTAAAATATCATCTAGTACTGATGAACTAAACTTGTTTGAATATCTTTCTTCTGAATCAGGAACAACTGAGCTTGAAAAAGGACCAATAGAAAAAATAACTAAAAATGAATTGAATGCACTGGCAGACGGAAGCATAACTAATGAAAAAGGAACATATCAATATCATCAAGAGATTATTTTACCAGAGGATGCAAAAGTAGTTTATTACAGCAAACAGTCAGATGACCCTCAACTGTATTTGAAGTTTGCTGCTAATAAGCCAGGATATATCTACAGATTATCTTTCCCAACTGCAATAAGGTCTGATATTGATTCAGACAACCACTATGATGATTTGGATGATGAAAGAATCGAAATGCTTGGAAAACAGTTTACAATTATCAAAACAAGGCATGATTATTTAGGGGAAATAATGTTAATGACTGGAGTAATTGAAGACAGAATGGAAGAGGGGGATTCAAAAACATACACAATGAATGGTATGGATTATGTGGTTGAGGTTGTTATAATAACAGACCAAACCAATCCACAAGTCAAGTTCAAGATAAATGGTGAGACAACAGATGCACTATTAGCAACTGAAACATTCAAGCTTGCAGATGGAACAGAGATTGCAGTTAAAAGCTTGGAAGTAAATGAAGAGGGAGATGTAGTAGGAGACAGAGTAGAATTTTACCTTGGAGCTGAAATAGTAACATTTAGAGATCGTGATTTTGAAACTGCTGACTGGGGAGGCACATTAACCGTCGGTGGAGAAGAGATTGAGAATATTGGAGTAAACATTGTTGGAACTTTCCCAGACAGAGATGTAGCAATAAGCGAGATTGAGGTAAGATGGACTCCAGATAAGGATTATTATGTGCCAAGTGGAGGAAAACTCTCAGACAATCTTGATGTATATTACAAAGACCAATTGTTCTTGAGAAACATGGACTTTGAATTTGTTGGTATTGATTTGGGAATCACTGGAAGCACGACAACATATACTTCATGCGATGACATAAAATATGACAAGAGAGCAGACTTCAATAATGATAAAAAAATAGATTTTGAGGACCTTATGCTGCTTAGCATTAACTATGATGATGAATCCTGGTGCATAGAGCAGCTTGAAAAAACATTTGATCCCTGTGAACCAATAGGATTAATATGCACAGAATCTGACGGAAAAAATTATTATCTTAAAGGGTATGTATCTGATCAATACACAACTACATTCCCAAATGGAAAGTTTTATGATATTTGTAGTGTTAAAAACAAAAATTCTGAAAGTTACACACACATTTATTCATGTAATGGAGATGATTGTTTTTTAACAGAATCTTTTTGTGTTTCTAAGGATAATCATAATACAGAAATTTACCATTGCTCAAACGGCTGCGAAGATGGAGCATGTATTTGTGATATGGTAGATACACTGGCTGAGGGAGAATCAAAGACATACACAATTAATGGCCTTGATTATGATGTTAATGTAGTAATTATCACAGGCCCTTACCCTTACCAAGTTAAGTTCAAGGTAAATGGTTTTAACACAGATGCAATGCAGAAAGGGCATAGATTTAAGCTTCCAGATGGAGCAGAATTAGCTGTAATTGAAATCCTGCCAAATGAAGCAGGAGATGTAACAGAGGATTTAGTTGAATTTTGTTTAAATGGGAAAACTAGTGAGGAACCAACAGAAAGCATAACAATCAATGGAGATTATATAATCCTGAATGAGAATTTTCCTGATGATGTTTATTCATCGCCAATTTATTTCTATACAGGCGTTTTGCCAACAGGAAAAATAGTCAGGACTTTAATTAACTTTGATTTAAGTAGTCTTGAAAACAAGGAGATAAAAAAGGCAGAATTAGTAATAAATAGTATACCCATGCTGTATGAAGAGGAATACGGAAAACAAATAACAGAAGTGCATAAAGTTACAGGACCATGGGATACCCAAACTGCTTGCTGGAACAACCAGCCAAGCTTTGATACAACAGTTGTTAATTCACAGGAAATAACAGAAAATGGAATTTATACTTTTGACATAAACTCAAATGTAATGGATTATCTTATAGAGCATGAAGCAGGTGTTTTATTAAAAGCAGAGAATGAAGAAGAAACTAACCTAAAGAAGTTTGATGATGTTTACTTAAATGTATGGTATACTGCAGAAGAGGAAGAAGAAACAAAAAGCTGTGAAGAAATGGGCGGCAACTGCAGATACCTGTCTGGATGTAAAGATGAAGAAATATATACAGCAGATTATGAATGCCCATTCTGGGGAAAATGCTGCATGCCAGAAGAAGATGAGGAGGAAGAAGAAAATCAAGAAGCTGTTGATTTGTCAGACTATCCTTACCCTTTCATAGAAGATGATATTGCTAAATTTATTATGGTTCTTGGCAAGGATTCATCTTCAGAGGATGTAATTTCTGCTGCTGACATCCTTTTATCTTTGGTTGACAGTTCAGTTTCAGGTGAGCCAATTGATATTCCTGCACCAATCCTTGACACTGAGGTAGCGGATATAAAAGCACAGAATACTATCATAGTTGGCGGGCCATGTGTGAATAATGCGGCAGTAGAATTATTAGGCATAACAGCACAAGGGCCAGAATGCACACAGGGATTTGAGGAAGGAAAGGCAAAGATAAAGCTATTCCAGGGAATGGAAGGTCAGGGAGAAAATGTTATATTACTAGTAGCAGGATATGATAGCTTAAGGACAAGAATAGCCGCAAAAGTGCTTGCAAATTATGAGGAATATGATTTACAGGGACAAGAAGTAATGGTGAGCGGTGAAAGTTTAGTGGATATAACAGTAAATGAACCATGGAATGAAGAAGAAGATGAAATTGCAATAGGCGGACAAGGTGGTTGTAACGAAGGAGGATCTGCTGGTCATGAAACTAGGCCTTCAATGGTTGTTTCAAATTGGATTCAAAGAAGCTCTAATGAAGCAAAAGGTTGGAGCATTGGATGTAAAGGATACGGAACTGCAGTAGTGGAAGCAATTTGTGTTAAGAAGTCTGACTTGAACTATAGAATTGCCCAAGGAGGTCAACAACAGCATTATGTTGATGATGAATTAAGTTATTTTGCAGAATCTTATTGTGAAGAAGATGAAATTGCAATAGGCGGACAAGGTGGTTGTAACGAAGGAGGATCTGCTGGTCATGAAACTAGGCCTTCAATGGTTGTTTCAAATTGGATTCAAAGAAGCTCTAATGAAGCAAAAGGTTGGAGCATTGGATGTAAAGGATACGGAACTGCAGTAGTGGAAGCAATTTGTGTTAAGAAGTCTGACTTGAACTATAGAATTGCCCAAGGAGGTCAACAACAGCATTATGTTGATGATGAATTAAGTTATTTTGCAGAATCTTATTGTAATGGAAATTAAAAAACTACAGAGAAATAGAGTTAAGAAGACTAAGGAGAGAACAAGGGATCAACATCCAGTACCTCTAACTGAACAAGCGCAGCATTGAAAACCTTTATATACTCTTTTTATTTTTTTAATTTATGATTAATAACCTGTTGTATTTAATATTCATAACACTATTGCCTTTTCTAGAGCTAAGGGCCAGTATACCCTATGGAATTAATGTTTTAAGAATACCCTGGCCTACTGTTTTCATAGTTTGTGTCATAGCAAACATAATTCTGGGGATTTTAATCTATTTCCTGCTTGACAAGTTTGTTCATTTATTCTTAAGATACAAAATATTTTCTAAGCCATACAACCACATTGTTGTGAGAACACAGAAAAACATACAAAAATCTGTTGACAAATATGGTGAATTAGGTGTTGCATTGTTCATAGGAGTTCCCCTGCCTGGGTCTGGTGTTTATTCAGGAGCATTGGGAGCTTATGTAATTGGCCTAAATTTCAAAAAATTCATAATAGCAGATATAATAGGTGTCTTAATAGCAGGCACAATTGTAACAATAATAAGCACAGGTGTTTTACAATTAATATCATAAAAAAATATTATTTAATAGGATTTGTTCTATTATTAAGTTTTTTAGCTGATAATATAATATTAAAAATAATGCTTTTAATCAAGAATCCAGCTTTAGATTACCTTTCGCACTTACTTGCAAATTTTAGCTCAATGTTCATCATCATAATTGTTTTAATTTCTTTTTTTCTGCTTAATAAAAAAAAGAGAGAATGGGTATTACCCTTAGGGTTAGGTATTATTTCTTCCTATATAATAACATATGTATTAAAGTTTATAGTAGCAAGGCCTAGGCCTTTGGGAATATCAATGAACTTTTTATTCCATCTTTTAGATTATTCGTTCCCAAGTTCACATGCTGCTGTTGCCTTTGCAGCACTTCCAGTGCTTAATAAAACATATCCAAAATTGAAATGGCTCTGGATTTTATCTGCATCATTTGTTGCATTTAGCAGGATTTATATACAAGTCCATTATCTAAGTGATATTGTAGCAGGAGCATTAATAGGATATTTCACAAGTATTTTCATAATAAAACTGAAAGATAAAAAATGGAAATTAACAGGTTTGAAATAAGGAGACAAATATTCCATATATGTCTTGGTTTAACTATTGTTATTTTATTAACAAATAATATACTAAATTCATTAATATTATTCCTTATACTTATTGCTGGAATTCTAATATCTATTCTTAGCAGGAAATTTAAGATTCCAATAATTTATTTTTTCCTAAAAATATTTGAAAGAAAAGGTGTATTAAAAAGATTTCCAGGAAAAGGGACTATTTCCTTTTTAGTGGGATGTCTGCTTGTGCTTCAGCTGTTTGAGAGGGATATTGCACTTGCATCAATAATGATACTAACCTTTGGCGATTCAGTCTCCCACTTATTTGGCTTGCATTTTGGAAGAAAAAAACATCCTCTTAACTGCCTTAAATCAATAGAAGGGAATATTGCTGGAGGTATTACTGGATTTCTTGGAGCAATGTTTTTTATAAGTCCATTACCAGCTTTATTGGCATCATTCGGGGCAATGACAGCAGAAGCTATTGAGTTGAAGATGAATGATAAAATAATTGATGATAATATAATTGTCCCATTAGTAGCAGGGACAATAATTTATTTAATGAGGGTATATCTTTAAGCTAGTCAACAAGCCAAACCTTGCCATCTGAAACAACAACTTTTACTTTCTGGTTTACTTTGAATTTATTGTTCTTAACATTTTCTGGATTTACAGACTGGAATGTCTCTGGATGCAATACCTCAACATGTGGAAAGATTAGTGAAACTATTGTTTCCTTAACTTCTTCAGCAGCCTTAACTTTAAGATATTTTGGCATTATTGATGTTTTCTTTCCTGTTTTTATATTTATAACTGTAAGATTTCTGTCAATATTTTTTATCTTGAAAAGTTCTCCATTTATATTCAAAATATTTCCTTTCCTGAATTTTGACTGCCTGAACAGCACGTTTATCCTGTAAATATCCCTGCTTCTCTGCTTATCTCTTGAGAACAATTTTTTGCTAGCCTTTGTCTCACCGCCAAACTTATTCAAGAGTTCTCTGGCAAGCTCATGTATATAACCCCTTTTTGTCAGGTAAATATCAAATCCATTCCTGACTTTTAATTTTTTAGTTATAAAGATGCCTTTTTGATTTTGTTTCTTTGCCTCATTAATAGCATAGTCTATAACTTCTTCATCCACATTCCTTAATTGGAGTATGCCCTCAAAATAGCCGCTTTTATGCCTGCTGCACCTTGGGCAAAGGATAAAGATTACCTTTACTGGAAGGGCATATTTTTCTTCCAGAACTGTTTTTTTGCCAGGATAAGTGCCAAAAACAGTAATTTCTGTTTCAATATTTACTTTTACATTTGGCCCCTCCTTGTATTTTGGGATTACTGGCTTGATCTTAAACGAATTTATCTGGGCATCATCATTAAACACTAATCTTTTTTGCACAATATCTTTTACTACATCCTCAATCTTTCTAAACCCAATCCATTTCCCCTTAGAAAAATACCTACGGCAAAAGAAGCATACAAGAATCTTAACAGGCTTAAAAGATACTAACAAAGGATTTTTGTTTAGATAGCATTCTTTACAAAGGCCATCCAGAAAAATCTCCTTTTTCCCGCATTTAGTGCATAGTTCCATACTATAATAGAAATAGTAGTTGTATAAATAATTATTTGATTTATCAAAAACGATAGTTTTTTATGTGAATTCAAAAAAACTCTTTTTTATGAAGAAAAAGGGATTAAATTCGACATGGAAAAAGATATGGCACTTTATATGGGAAGATAACAGCATATGGAGCTGGATTGTGAATATTATACTTGCCTTCATCCTTATAAAATTCATAGTCTATCCTGGGCTTGGCCTTGCTTTAGGAACATCATATCCAATAGTTGCAGTTGTCAGCAACAGCATGGAACACAATGGCCTTGATTTTGATGATTGGTGGAATGTAAAGATTAACCAATACAGTGAATATAATATAACAAAGCAGGATTTTAATGATTTTATACTTAAAAACGGGTTCAACAAGGGGGATATAATAATATTAAAGGGAAGCAGCCCTGCTGACTTGGAAGTAGGAAGTATTATTGTATTCAAAACGTACAGACCAGACCCAATAATACACAGGGTTATCAAGAAGTGGAAAGAGGGTGATAATTATTACTTCCAGACAAAGGGAGACAATAATGCTATATCAATTAATTTCGAAGAAAGAATATCAGAAGATAATATAATAGGCAGATCATTGTTCAAGGTTCCTTACCTTGGCTACATCAAGATATGGTTTGTTGACTTATTGAAAGTTTTTATTAAATAGGAGGTAAAAAATGTTTTGTCCAAAATGCGGCTCATTGTTGCTGCCAAAGAAAATAGATGGCAAAAGAGTAATGGCCTGTTCTTCATGTAGTTATGTAAGCAAGGATCTTGAAAAAAGCAAGATTATTGAAAAAACTGTAAAAGAGAGGGAAGTTGATGTTGTGGAAGGTGATGAGTCTAAACATCTTCCTATAACAGATGCTGAATGCCCTAAGTGCGGCAATAAAAAGGCACATTATTGGCTTGTGCAGACAAGAGCAGGTGATGAGCCAGAAACAAAATTCCTTAAATGCACAAAGTGTAAGCATATTTGGCGGGATTACAATTGATTGAAGAAATAAAACAAGGTGTAATCAAAGTTATATTAAAGCCAAACTCTCCTAAGAATAAAATAAAGGGGTTTGATTCAGAAAGGAATGCCTATAGAATTGATATAAAATCCCCTGCGCAGGATAATAAGGCCAATCTTGAGCTCATTAAATTTCTTTCTAAGTCATTAAACAAGAAAATTAAAATATTAAGAGGGCTTAAAAGCAAAGAAAAGTTAATTAAGATTTCTCCAAGAGAATAATCACTTTTTTTCTCTTCTTTCACTAAGAAAAATTATGACTGCCAGAATTATAATCCCAAGCAGTATATTATATTTATAAGAGATTATGAATCCAATGATTTTAGCCAGAAAACCTGAATAATAAAGAAAAAATATCAATAAGACACCAACTAAAACAAACACATACTTAATGAATTTGTTTTTCTTATCGGTTTTTTTAAGGGCTTTCGGCTTTACCTCTTTTTTCTTTGGTTTTTCTTTTTTTTCAAACCATTTCATATCAGATTCCTCTTCAGTAAAGAAGTCAACAATTGCATTCCAGATTTTTTTAAGAATTCCCTGTTTTTTTCTTTTTTTGGGCTTCTTCTTTTTCTCTGGCTTCTTTTCCTCTTTAGGTTCTTCTACTTCTTCTGTGAAGAAATCAACTATCCCATTCCAGGCACTTTTTAATGCACCTTCTTCTTTTCCCTGGGCTTTTTCTATCTTAATAATCTTTTTTTTGTCCTCTTTTCTTATTTCAGGATGTTTTTTCAAAAAGTCAATTATTCTTCTGAACTTTGAATCAAGCCTGTTTAGATTTCTCTTAAAATAATTATTTTCAACTGAATTTTTCCTCAGTGACTGAATTTCCTGTCTCAACTCAGAGAGCTGTTCGTTGAAATATGATTTATCAATGAATCTTTTTTCAAGCTCATCAAATTCTTTTTTCATGCTGCTGATGTCCTGTGCTCTTTTTTTAATTCTTGCATCAAACTTGTTTGCCTGCATTTTAAATTCATTCACATCAACAACAGTATTTTTTAGATCTTCAAATTCTTTTTTGATTCCATTGGATTTTTCAAAGCTTTTGATCATGGAATTAACTGATTTCTTCAGCTTTAGTGCCTCTTTCAACTCTTTTTTTAGCTTTTCTCTTTTTCTTATCTCTCTTAAGGCCCAATTATGCTTTTCATTTAAGGAATCTATTTCACCTTGAAAATCCTGTTTTTTAACAGAATCTTCCCTTATTTCAGAGAGCTTGTTGTTTATATCCTGGATAAGAATCTCCTTTTTTTTGGTCAGGTTAATTATATCCTTTTTTACTGCAGAAAAAGATGATTTCAGGTTTTTATTTAGATTATAGAGCCTTATTTCTATATTTTCCTCTTTACTCCTAGAAACCATTTTTAATTTTAAAGTGATAACAAATATATAAACTTTTCTATAATCAAATATCAACTGGGCTTTTAATCTTTAATATATCCCTTTTTGAGACATTTGTATATATCATTGTTGTTTTCAGGTCTGAGTGGCCTAAAAGCTTTTGTATGTACCTTACGTCAATTCCATACTCAAGAAGATGAGTTGCAAAGCTATGCCTTAGGGTGTGAGGTGTTACATGCTTTTTTATGAACTTTACCAACCTGAAACACATAAGCGCTTATTGTCTTTTTAGAATAATCCTTAATCTTAAGCTCATTTAATAATAAATTTTTCCAGTTAGAATTGTTTAAGGCCTTGTTCATTGTAGATAGGCCAAGTTATTACTAATTTATAAAGTTTTACTGCCTTTTTTAGGATTATTCCTCCTTAAACCGAAAAATAACTTAGTTTAATAGGTGTTAATTGCAATAAAATTTCCATTTCTTTTTTAAAAACAAGGGGGAGTTCAGTGCTACGCACATATTGTATTTTACTTCGTAAAATCTATTTATTATAGAAAGGGGAGTTCTAACTGATAGGGGAGTTCTTTAGTCCATACGGACATTTACACTTTTACTTTGTAAAAGAAATTTATTTTTCTAGAAGTTGTTTTATTGCTTTATTTTCTACTATTCTAAGTGTTTGACTTAGCGTTGCTTTTGAAATTTTTAGAAGTTTTGCTAAGTCTGTTAATGTTATCTTTCTTGGATATTTAAAATATCCAAAACTGTAGGCTTTCCATAATATTTCTTCTTGACGTTCCGTAATTTCAGTATTTGTTTTATATGAGTCTGCTATTTTTAGGATTTTAATATTTGTTAGTCCTTTTTTTAGTGATTCTAGTTGATTTCTATCAATTAAAAATTCAATCTTGTGCATTCCATTTTTTAATGTAGTCGGATAAAGTATGGTCATTTCTTTTTGTTCAAAATTCTTTAAAAATGCAGATTTTATATGTATTTTAATTATATTTCCTATTTGATTAATATTTTTTACTGCTTTGTGTTTTTTTAAAAAATCATAATATTCTCGTTTCCATTCTTTGCAAGTTATATATAAAATTCTTTCATCTTCAGAAATCCAATGACCATTAGTAATATTAAATGTGGTTTCAAGATATTTCCTACTTATATCTCCAATAGTTACATCTTTAGGTATTTCAGCGTTAATTGTAATGTGTTTTATTGTTGATTTCATTCTATTACCCTTCTTGATTTATCTGTTAATTTAATAATCTTTTCAATTATAACGCCCATAATCATAACAAAAATTATTGTTAAGACTAATCTTAACAGCATAAATTTAAAACCTAAAAATTGAAATTCTACAATTTCTTGAGGTATTTTTATGCAAGCCCATGCTGATAAGAAAACAATCATATTAGATATACTTGCTCCTTTTTTTAACCATACTGCAACCATTGGGAAAGCAACATATAAAGGTCCGGTTGGAAGTGTACCGATGAGAATAGCAATAAACATACCTTTAATTCCGGACGCCTTCCCTAAATAATCTATTACTAATTTATTCGGAACAAATACTGCAAAAAGCCCCATAAGGACCATTACTGCAGGAAGTATGAAAATCATTTCTAAAAAATAACTTCCTGCAGTAGATGTAACTGGATTTATTTTTTCAGGGAATAATACTAAAAGTATTATTGAAATAATTAATAAAATTATTACTATGAAACTTTCTTTAATCATGCTTTTCTTAATGTTTTGTTTCATAATATCACGCCCATAATAAGAGCAATAATTATTGCAATTACAAAACTAAAAACATTTCTTAATATAGCAAATTTTTTTCCTAGTTCTTTTATTTCTAAAGGCAAGGTAATCATACCGACCATTGTTAAAGTTATTATAAATGTTGCAATCACTGTGATTGATGCCCCTTTTTCTAAAAGTGATGCAGATAAAGGAAATGCTAGTATTGCAGGAATATGCATTACTGCACCAAATAACCCTGTAAGAATAATACCAATAATCCCTGACTGTTTTCCTACTATACTTGATATAGTATCAGCAGATAAAAATCCTAAAGTTAAACCTATAATTATAACAATTATAAACAGCATAGGAAGCATCTTAATAAAAGACATCATTGCAATCTTTAATGATTCTTTTGCTTTCTTTTTATCTTTAAGAAATGCAATGCTAAGAAATATTATTGCTATTAAGTTAATTATGATTATTGTTATATTCATGAATCTCTTCCTGCTATTTTTTATCTACATCTAATATCCCGTCTTTAACCCAAATAATCCTATCTGCCTTCTTACCTTCTTCTAATTCATGAGTCACCATTACTATAGTTTGTCCAATTTCTTTGTTTAATTGTCTAAACAATTTAACAGTTTCTCTTGAAGAATCAGAATCTAAGTTAGCTGTTGGTTCGTCTGCAAATAATATTTGAGGTTTATTAACTAATGCTCTTGCAATAGAAACCCTTTGCTGTTGACCACCTGAAAGTTCAGAAGGATAATGATTAATTCTATCTCCTAAACCTACTTTTTTAAGAATATCTCTTGCTTTCTTTTTATATTCTTCAGTTGTTATTCCTTGAGCCATTGGAGTAATATATACATTTTCAAGTGCAGTTAATTCAGGTATTAAATTATATGATTGAAACACATAACCTAATTTTTTCAATCTAAATTTAGTTCTTTCCCCATCAGACAAATTAACAACATCTTTATTATCAATTAATATTGTTCCTTTTGTTGGAATATCTAATAATCCTAATTGATGTAAAAGAGTACTCTTGCCTGATCCACTAGGCCCCATTATTGCAACAAATTCTCCTTCTTTAATGTTTAAACTTATATTTTTTAGAGCATAAGTTTTTATGACTCCATTAAAATATACTCTTTCCAAATTTTTTGCATTAATAATTATCTTAGAAATTTTTGATTTCTGAGATGCCAAAAGTATTTTATTTTTCTGTATTTCTTTAGTCATCTTTATCCACCAAATATTGCATCAAGTATATTATCATTTGCTGCCTTTCTTGAAGGGAAAAAACCTGCAATTATTGAAGCAAAAATTAATGTAACTGAAGTTGTAATTAATCTCTCTGTTGTAAGAATCGGGATTACATCTCCTATAGGCATAGCTAGAGGATGTAATGTTAAAAGGACTAATAATCCTTGCATCACGAGATTTCCAACAATCACACCAACAACGCCATACATTATTGATTGTAGTACATATGATCCTAAAATTATTTCTTTTTTTATTCCAATGGCTTTTAGTATTCCTATTTGTTTTCGCTTATTTGTTACATTTATGAATATAATAATATAGATTGTTGCAAACGCAGTTAATAATCCAATAAAACCAGTGATTTTATTTGTTATTTGTAAACTACCTACAAACTGTTTAACAGCACCCATCTTTGTTTGCCAAGGATTAATTTGATCACTTACTCCCAAATCTATAATTTTTTGTTTATAGTAATCTTCACTTCCTCTCTCAGGAAGTTTAATCAAGATTTTGCTAGCTACGTCGTCTGTATGAAAGATTTTATTATATTCGCCGTAGTTAAGAAGTATTTTATCATCACTAAATTTTGACCCTGTTTTAAATATCCCTTTTACTTTATACTCATCGACAAAACCATTACTCAAGCTTAATTTAATTGTATCTCCTACATTAATATTTAATCTTTTTTGTGTATCATCTTCTTGTGCATAAGATTGTACAAGATCAGCTCCAATAATTAATTCATTACCATCTTTTTCTGAAAGATAATCTCCCAAGAGTATACTTTCATGAAAGTTTGAAACTTTTATTTCATCTTGAGGATTAATAAAAAAGACTGGAACTCCCATCTCAGTATTTTTATATTTGGCAATAACGCTCGACTCTAGCCGGGGCGCCACGCCTACAACACCAGGTATTCGTTTAATATTTTTAACAAGAGTGTCGACATTTTCTAAATATAAATTATCTTTAGTAGGTTCTATCATAAGATGTCCTGTTAGACCTTCAATCATTCCCTCTTCAAATTCATAACCTAATCCATCAATTATAGCTGCAAAAAATGTAATTGAAAGAAAGCTCATTGCCATCACAGCTATAATTACAAGGAATGTAGACTTGCTCTTAACAATATTTTTGTATGCTAAAAATGCTATGACTTTCAGGTCTTTTTTATTCATCTTACAAAACCTTCTATTTCTTTACCTTCTTTTTTTTGTAGTAAAAATATCCAATGCCTGAAAAAACAATAAGTACAATAATAATTATTGTTATGAGATTATTTGTTGGTTTTCGTACCTCGTTCTCTATTGATGTATCATATGTATGAAATCCAAAGTCATCATAGTACGATATTCTTAAAGTGGCAGTTTGCATCCCAATAGATTCTGGCTTAGTATCAAAATAGAATGGTGAGTCATCGTCTGCTTTTAATTGACCTATGAATGATTTGTAACTTTTTCCTTCTTCAGTTATTAATTCAATAGTAACCTTATCAGCATCACCAGTTCCAGTATTTTCAATTATTCCTTCCATATGTATTTCGTCAGCAAGAGTTGGAATTAGAGGTGTTATTTTTATGCTTTGAAAATTAATGTCTGCCCTGTCAAGCACATTCACTCCAATATCAAAACTAGTTTCATATGTGTTGCCTTGTTCATCAACATAGTTTAATTTAATTGGAAATTTGTATGTGTCTGGCTCAAGACTTTCTTTTACAATAAATTCAGAATTAAATGAAACTGTTTTATTTGGATTAATCTCATCAATTAAATTTATATTTGAACCAAGCATCAAAATATTATCTGATTGAGGAGTAACTTTGATATTTCTTGCAATACCTGTTCCGATGTTTCTTGCATCAAAACTAATAATAAATTTATCTCCTGAGGAAACATTTGATTCTATTATTTTTGTTTCTAAAATAATATCTGGCTTACCTACAATTTTAATGTTTATAGTATCTGTTGGTTTAATAATTATATCGCCTTCATAAATTTCAAAATCTAACGGATATAATCCTGATTTCGCATTTGCATCAACCACTAAATAATATGTGTTATCAATAGAACAACCGACACATAATGTCCTTTTGTTCTCAAAATTATTACTTTCTGTTTTAATAAAAAAAGGATAACCTGCATTTAGCTTTAAAGAAACCTCTTCTCCACTGTCACCACCTTCATTAATAAGCCTGATTTTGACTGTAACGTCTTGACCTGGTTCTACAGGTTCTGGACTTATTTCTTCAGCAACAACCCTCAGATAAGGAGAATCTGTGTTATATGTATTAGCTGAAACACTAGTTATGCTAAATAAGCTTATTACAATTAATAATATACTAAATATAATTTGATATTTTGATTTCATTATAGTCACCTCAGTTGATTTATACTATGTTAGACTCATAGGTATATAAATACTTTGTACCTAACATAGTTCTCATGGTGAAATTACCTTATTGAAAAACGGAACTCCCCTAAATGTACTAACTAAAAGAGCCTTCGGCTTTGATGTAAAGAACTCCCCCTAATTACTTGTTCTTGATGTATCGCATTCGCTCTTTTAAAAGAACTGAACTCCCCAGTGCTACGCACATATAGTCTCACTACGTTCGAATTGATTGGAAATGGAAATTTTACTTTGCGGACGCAATTTTACCCCACTACGTAGGGTAAAAGTATTTAACAGCGATTAAGAGGAAAATTCGGTCGCTAACGCTAAATCGCCAAGCGATTTCCCGAATGTTTCCCAAATTTTTTGGTGTGGGTTGCCTCACCAAAAAACTTCTCTTAATCGCGATGTTAAACGTAATTTCTATTTCAGGCACTAGACCAAAGATTTATTAAAGATTTAATTTACTACTAATTTTATGACTAAAAAAGTAATTCTTTATATCTCAATGAGCCTAGATGGCTTCATCGCTAGAGAAAATGGTTCTGTAGATTGGCTTGATAAATTTAATTCCCCTAAAGAAGATTATGGATACAAAAAATTTTTTGATTCTATAAATACAGTATTAATGGGCAGTTCAACATATAAACAAATTTTAGGTTTTGGTGAATTTCCCTACAAAGGTAAAAATTGTTTTGTATTTTCCAAAAAAATTAAGGAAGGAAAACATGTAAAATTTGTTAATGAAGATGTTAAGAACTTTATTGAAAATCTTGATCCAAAAGAGAATCAAAAAATTTGGCTTGTTGGTGGAGCAAATCTAGTTAATCAATTTTTAAAGCATAATTTAATTGATGAATATATGTTATACACTATGCCTATCTTACTTGGAAAAGGAATTAAATTATTTGATACAATTAAAGAATTACCTTTAGTATTAAAAAGAACTAAATCTTTTAAATCTGGTGTAATTGAAACACATTATGAACGTGCCTGAAATAAAAACTTCTCCGTAAAATCAAAGATTTTACTACGACCACGCTGCGCTCTCCTCCTTTCAGTCGTCGGGACGTTTAACAGCAATTAACCGGTTCGCTTCGTTGCACTCGCTCACCCAAATTCTTCGCTACGCTCAGAACTTCGGTTAATTGCCAAGTTATACGCAATATTACTCGAGAAAAAGTTTTTTATTTAGAAGGGGCTGGCTTTGGAAAAATTTAAATATAAGGTAATTCTGAATACTATCATGGCAGGACAATATAATCCTTATCAACAACAACCAAACATGCCTCAGCAGAATATACCAACGCAGAAACCTATCCAAGAAACTAACCTGATTATTTATATAATCACAATTATTATTTCATCACTTGTTCTGCTTTTATTAAATGGGAGTTTGGTTTTATCAATTAATTTTCTACCTTTAACTTCATTTACTGTTGTTTATGTATTTATTTCAATCATATCATTAGTTATTGGATTAATCACAGGATTCATTCTTAACAAAATTGCTAAAACAAACAGATTACTCTTATCCGGAAATTTGATAATATCTATCTTATCTGCTGTTATTATTTCAATATATCTTTTTATGCAAAAAAGAGTAGCAGAACAAATTGCTGATTTAGGTACTAGTCTTGCAGGCATGTTTGGACCTACTCCAAATCCGATGTTGGTCGGTGTTTTAATGATAGTATTCTTTAATGTTGTACCATTAATTTTATTTTTCAAAAGAAAAAAAGCCAGCCCTTAATCCTCTTACAAAAAGACACTTCGTACTTTATGTAAAAAACTTTTTCTCTGCGTCATACTGTGCCTACGCTACGCTTCGGCATTTTTCTTGCAGAAAAATGTATAACAGCAATTGCCAAGTTATACGCAATCGCTACGGGGCAAAAAGTTAATAAACTTGTGAGTTTAATCTAATATTATGACTACAAAAGTAATAGAAGTGCATCTTCCTGAATATCATATCAAGAAAAAACCTGATTATGATAAGCTCGGAAAAAAAGTAGATAAAGTTATTGAAAAAAGTTTTCCGAATGGCAAATATATTCTTCGTGCTTTGGGTTCTGATGATCATCCAAATTTAAGTTTGAATAAATTAGCAGATATTGTTTTGAAAACCGGAACTGACAGATATGATCCAAATAGGAAAGGTGTGTGCCATGATGAATTTTCCGGGTATGACTATAATATCCAGGCAGGGACATTTGAGATTAAAAATAACAAATTAATTGTTGAGGGCAATAATTACCCAACAATCTTTGGAGACATAATTTATCATTTTTATGAGCACACACCTTTAGACAGAGGTTATGCTATCAGAATTGATTTACTGTTAATTTATAATCCAAAACAATTGACAAAAGCTCGGAAGTTTCATCCCAAAGCACGAAGTGTAAGAAAAGGTTTGAATAATTATCTTTACAAATTCAAACATCCAGAAAACAAGAAAGATGCACTTCTTGGTATTATTAAAATCCTGAAGTAAATTTTGCCCCTTCGCGACTTCTCCGTTCCGCTTCGCTCCTCAACCACGCTGCGCTTTCGGGACTTCGTCCCTTAGGTCGTCTAACAGCAATCGCCAAGTTATGTCTAATTCAGAATTCGGGCTAAAATATAAAAACCGAAAGATTTATTCTTTTATTTTTGTGAATTTATTATTCGCTAAATAATCCAACTTTGCTTCCATATAAGCTTTAGCATAATCAATTCCTCCTGAAACAGTAGATAAACCAATTAATGATGCTCCACCAATGCTTACTGGAGTACTATCAAAAGAAATTCCAATAACTAATCCCACTAAACCTACTACATATACACTTCTGATTAAGTCATCATATTTCGTTTCTCGGTAAGCATCTAAAATTTTATATGTTGGATTATTTTTTGATCCCATGGATATTAGCATAAATCAATACTTTATAAATCTTTCGATTAATTTACTACTCTAAAGTTTATACTGATAATACCCGAATTCTGAACTCAAAATCCCTTGGATTTTGCCCCGCTACGCTCTCCTCCTTTCAGTCGTCGGGAGACATAACAGCAATTGCCAAGTTATACGACATTTGGGTTTGGGCTAGAAAGATAATCTCACAACTATGTTGCTCAAAAATTAATAGAAAACCAAAAGATTTATTTTTTTAATTTCTTTTCCAGAATTGAGAATTTACTAATTTCTGCAACATCTCTAATTGCCTCCTTCACTGCATCTGCTGCAATATAACCCATTCCCCAAACTGATGCTGCAATAAAATCTTTATCATCTTTACATACGGAATAAATTCCTCCAAGTAATGTCACATATTTTGCAATAGCCACCAATGTTCTTGCTGCATAATTTGCTCCTGAAAATCCAAATTCTGAATTGAAAGGTTTATTTTCTGTCATACTTTATAGAATAAACCTAATCTTTATAAATCTTTTGATTAATTTACTACTTTTAAATTAATACTAAAAAAGCCCAAACCCAAACGCTTCGGGGACGCTGCGCTTCAAAATCAAAGATTTTGACCCTCGTATAACAGCAATTGCCAAGTTAATTGCAATTTTCAAAAATCCTAAAACATAGAAAGAAGGGGAACTTTTCTTAAAGATATTTAGAAACTGTGCTTAAATACTCTTGAACTTTTTTATTTGAAGCAATTCCGAAAGGAAAACCAGTCCAAACAAAAAACCTATTTTGTTCTTTCCCTTTTTCAATTCCCCTCACTTGTAACGCTGGAAACAAATTTCCTATTCTTATATTTGTCTCATCATAATCCATATGTTCTTGAATTGAACCCAAAGAATATCTTTTACTAAATTCATCTACTGGTTTTGCCTTATATCCCATTTCTTCAGCTGCTTTTATACAAGCTTGTTCAAGGGTTTTACCTGTTACTCT
>Ga0307992_1000470_pt1 | contig 25717 bp, 39 predicted proteins | sample EllFjometagen133_FD_203162 | JGI IMG/M metagenome (GOLD analysis project Ga0307992, IMG submission 203162) | Marine microbial communities from Ellis Fjord, Antarctic Ocean - #133 | ecosystem: Environmental > Aquatic > Marine > Unclassified | place: Southern Ocean | collected 2014-10-08
CCACTTTAGTATTACAGGCCAAACAGTTAAATTTGACCCAAGCACTATGCTTCTTTGTTTGTTTATTTATATAAAATTCTAACATTAAAATCCCTCTATTAAAGAAATGATATGGGCTTAGCTTTTTGACGAATATCCGAGGCTTCAGTTTTAATTCTGTTCACAGACGTTGGGTCATTTGGGTCGATATCCCCAAGCCCACGTTCAGCTAACTCATCTGGGAAGAAAGCGAGGGCCCTTAAACTATGCGTTTTGTTATGATACTCGTTAGGTATCCCACTATCCCTAGTGGTATCGGACTATATCTTCACCCAGGACGGGTGGCTAATGTTTCGACCACACTTGTGGCCTACTCTACTCACTTCCGCTAGAGGTTGTTAAACTCAAACGTGCTTTCGATAGTCTCTACACTCGGAGGTAATTTTTCTAATACGTTTTCCAACAAAAGTTCCGTACTCCCACCCCTTATCAGGATAGCTGGACCTTTATACCGTAATTCACTATAAGTTCTTAGGAGTAGTGCCTCTACAAAGTAGGCTTGTTCAGCAGTTCTGTAGAACTTACTCCATAAGGTTACATAATCATACACTTCACCACTAAATCTTTTAGTGATTCCTTGAGTAGTAACCCCTAACTTCCATAGAAGTAATTCAGGAAAGTATGTATAATATAATATTGCAGGGTCTTGCCTATTCTGTCTTGTCGTAATGCTCCGTAAATCATTAGCGCAAGTAGGACAACCACTGCCTGTTACATGAATCTTTGGTGTTTGAATAAAAGACTTGTGCAGCTTACAAATAATCTTAGCAGGTTCAGTACTGCTTTTATATACGAACTCACTGTAATCATAAGTGTCGCCATGTTTAGCCACAACACGTTTCATGTAATCAACAGGACAACTTTGTTGTACAGCTCTACAATGTATACAATTAGAGATTCTACCAGAAGTTACGGCAGATGTTGCTACTCGTAGTTTGGTACCACAATCGCATAAATACATACCGTATCGTTTCTTGTATGTTGATTTTTCTGATGGGTATATTACACCCAAGTCTTTTATTAGTATTAGAATGTTAACTCCTAGCTCGGGATTGGGTGTTCTACCGTTCCCCGAATTAATTAGCTTTATTTTCATCGCATTCCTACGATGGACGGCCATAGTATAGCATAAACTAGATTAAATCTACCTTAACCGTCGTATCCTTCAAGGAACTCCTTTGTCTTATTAACGTCCTTGGATAGTATTGCTCCAATGCGATCTTCGAGGGCACTAAAATCGGCACCGAAAAATAACCATCCTTCTGGCGCTGGGAAGCATGACTTGATTGCTTTCCCTGATTTACTATTACTCGGTAAATTTTGCATGTTAGGTTCATTACTACTTAGTCTTCCGCTCTGTGTACCTCCAAGTCTAAGATTACCGTGTAATGTGGTAACTCCATCTTGTGTAATACTCATAGTCTCAAATGCATGGAGAAATGTGTTAAGTATGATAGAAGTTTGTGATATGTTTATTAAAGCTTCTAATGCTAGTTTTTGGTGCGCATCAGCATAAGTTAAGAACTCTTGAATTGACGCTCTATCAGTCTTTGGGGCACCTTTAGCTGTTAACTCTACTGGTTGAAAGTTCAATACATCAAATAATAACATTTGTAATTGTTTTGAAGAATTAGGATTAAATGATAATCCACGGAAATCCCCTGAAGTCTTTCTCATTACTTTATGAGAATTATTGTATTTCTCAGCAGCCTCAAATCTTAGGTTACGTTCAACTAACTGCACATTTTCATCTTTAGCTAGTATAGCCTCAGCTTCTTGCAGTACTAATGATAACTCAATACGAACTTCTTCAACCCGTTTAAGATCAAGATTCATACCATTGAGCATCATCTTAAGTAATGGACGATATGAAGGTTCCATGATTTCTCTATATATTCGTGTATCAATCATATGTTTACATTTATCATACACATACCAAGTACCTGCAATATCCTTAGAGTTGTATAGTGAAATTGTCTCAGCATCTAGTAGAGTTGCATCTTTAACATTTTCACCATAATCACCAAGTAGTGGAAACGATAAGTCTTTTAAACCCAATGAAGGACGTGATGTTGAATTTCTATCGAGAAATGATAGGACAAAAGTATCATCAAATGCTAAGTCGTCAAGACCCTCACGCATTCCTACAGTATCCTTAAAACCATCCATATATAGGCAATATACAAGGTGTTTAACATCATATAGCCCATTGTGGAAGAGTAGTCTACCCGAGAATTCATGGAAAAATCCTTTAAGTAAATCATGCATCGTGTCTTCATAACCATACCCATACATATCGTGTACCATTATAGTAAATGCATTATACGTATTATGCCCAAAGGCTATTGTAAGTATTTCAGTTGGCCCAACTGGAAGCCCTGTTGTTTCAATATCACAAGCCAACTTATCATATTTGAGATAGTCTTTTAACAATTCTTTTGCACGAGAGGGTTCAGTGACCATCTCATAACTCTCAAATTCAAACCCCTCATCCGGAGAGTAGCAGCCATTTAATTCATCAGCAATAGTTTTAAATGCTCGATCCTGCAACGGTTGTTTATCAGGATTCATATCAAGGGACGTATAATTTAATACAGGAAGAATCTTCATATCGTAGTCTTCTACGACACATTCAAATATCTTTCCAATTTGCTTCTCTAAGCCCTTCTCACCCGTTAAATACTCAAAATACTTACCATCACCAACTAATAGCGTTTCTATACCATTCATACGGCAGTACTCAAGAATATTAGAGGTTTCTTCAACAAGTTCTACTTTCTTAAGATTACCAGTGCTTGGGTGGTATGCTGGAAGCACGCACATATCTTTCGCTAATGGAATACCTGATATCCTCGATAACGGTATCAAATAGTTAATGAGTATTTTCTGTTTGTTATCTTGAAATACTGCATTAGATTTTAGTAATAATGCCATTGTAAACTCTTTACTTACACCAAATGTTAATCTATTCATCGAAGTATTCTCTTACAACAGTTAATAACTCATTATGATTATCATTTAGAGCTTTAAGTGCCTCTTTTAGCGTCTTACAATCTCTCGTAGCATCTGTCGTCGTAACCCTATGGAGTATTTCGAGTGCTCCCTGAATATCTCGTGGAAAGTATGTAGCTACAAGATGCTCTTTACCAGCATTTTTGCTACCTTTACCAAATACTTTAACTAAATTTACTACTGGATATTCAGCATCCATAGTAATTGCCCATTTTTTATACTTTATCATATAACCTCCTGTAGATCATTTACAATTAACTGAGCATACCCAGCAATATCACGCCAAGAGTCGTCATAATTAGGATCCCCATTTAGTATTCTAGCCATTTTATCTGCAAACATTTCAAGAGCTTGTTTCTTATCATTTGAGCATATCGCCCACGATGGTGCCGCTACCATGATTGCTTTGAATCCTTGTGCTATATCGGCATGCTTTGTAAATGTACCATAACGTGCTTTACGTTCTTTCAGTGTATCTGCTACACTATCAGATGTACACTCACCAGCATCATTATACGTACCCTTAGATGCTCCATCAACAAATGTGCCGTCTGGCCAGACGGTAAGTTCTTTAATAATATCACAATCAGTACTCATAATATCACCACAATATTCGTACATCCGGTTATCTCCACTACCTAAATTGTATCTTTCCTCAGGTAATCCATTTACATAACCAGAATATTCATAACCTAGTGACTCTATCATTATTTTATTAGCCTCTGTGGCTCTTACCCAATGATTATTTAATTCTGTGAATACTGGTCTAAGGGAATCCCTAACCATCTCATCTTTATCTTCTTGTAATCCCAATTTATTCCTCCTTATATTTGCATCGCGCCAATATGTTCTGCCTTCATCTTAGCAAAGCTATCGGCGGTATCTTTATCTATACGAATAATATTACCACTCTCAAAGCGCGGTAAAAATAGTGAATAAGTATCCCTCTCTAGCCCTCTAATGATAACATTATAAATAACTTCAACGATCCTACCAACCGGGCTTATTCTAGTAAACAAATCAACTTCAGCATCTGATAGGCCTGAACCAACCTTAACCATTAAACTTCCACAAGACGATTCACATATTAGTGCCCCAACTTTACCTTTACGCTTACCTTTACCTTCTTCAATTCCAGTAACTACTAAGGAGCAGCTATTTACAACTTTAATTTTCCTCCAAGCCTTATTACGTCTATAGAAGTAAACTGCGTTCGGATCTTTAACAATTGTACCCTCAAAACCATCTTCAATATAAGTATTACTTATCTTTCTGAGTTCATTCATGGTATTTACAACGAACGATGGTGCGATTTCTAATAATTTAGCATTATGCCCAGCGAATCTTCGTTGCAATTCTGATGTACGATCTTCTTGCTTCTTACTAATCCCTTGACAATCAAATACCGAGGTTGGAAGAACGTCAAATAATACATATTTAATACCACTCTCAGAATTTTCCGTGTAACCACTTTTAAGATTCCTATTACATAACCCGGAAATGTCTGTACGTCTCTCAGATATAAGTTCACCATCAAACGTAAGCTCTTCACCATTTGCTAGTTTTAGCAACTCATGCTCAATCTTTGGGAAGTGTAATTCACGACCTTGACGAGTAAATAGTGTTACTTTACCCTCTTCAATATGTCCGATTACACGAACACCATCAAGTTTAAGTTCAACGATTGCAGGCATAAGTACTTCATCACCTTCTTTGAGGGGTGCTGCAAGCATACAAGAGAAGGATGGTATAAATTTATAACCAAGTGCCTTATTAACACCTGTGTCCATCCCTATACTATAACCTTTTGTAATAATTCCCTCGAGAACATCAACGTAAGTATGATCAGCGTGGGATAGTCTACCAATAACAGTAGCACGTCTAGCATCATTTATAGTATTCATACGAAGATCATTCAGTATACCTACAAACTCATTAAAAGTTAACGACTTTTCTTTCATAATGTATTCATCAAATTTCTTGATCTTATACGTGAAGAAAGGATTTAACCTATACATAAGTAGTGACATGAAATCATCATCATCCTTATTATTGGCTACATATGTTTGTTTATCATTTTTTCCGGCTATTCCTGCAAGCTCTTTTAACTTACCTACAACATTATCTAATCTTTTCATTTAAGCTCCTTATGAGCGTTCCGCATATTTCCATACCTATTACAGAGTGTTTCAACCCTGTACCAATTATCTCTCTTAAACTCTCTAAACGTCATTCAACATCTCCTTGTGTGTAATTTTTATGTAAGTTAGTACCCCTTGAGACTATCGAAATAATAGTCTTTAGTTATATCTACCACAAATCCCTGAACCTGTTTAAACTCAATTCCTGCGGCTTCTAGGGTAGGTTGTTCTTCTTTTACAATGTCTTGCATTACCCATTTGAGTACTTTACCTATGTGTTTTTGTTCAGTAGCTTCAGTTTCAGTAATTGCTTGAGTAAGTCGCCACTCTGGTGTGAGCTTATCTGCTAAGGCTTCCATTGTAGCTTTCTGGTCATCAGATAGTGAATGACCATTGGTTTTCTTGACTTTAGGTTTACCACCATGTTTTAAGCCTTTAGCTTTTAGGCGTAGGACTTGACCGTTGTAGGTTGCCCATAAGTAGACACCCTCACCGACATTATCAGATTTATTGAAGAATTTGGCTATGGGGGAGTTTTCCTCGATAGTTAGAGCTAATTGATTTAATGTTTCTTCACAGTCTTGGGGTTTGTTAAAGTCCAGTGTAGCTTCGTAAGAAGCAAAAGAATTCATAAGGTATATTGATTTGTCTATTGGGATATTAAGGTCTTTAGTACTCTTATATTGACTCTCATCGGTATCGTTAGGTACAACTCTGCAGTAGTCGAAGATATAAGCACCTTTGTCAGTTCCTGAACAGGCAGCATTACCTTTTTGAATTGAGCCACCTGCCCACTCGCAGTCTATTACTATGGTGTGATCTTGGTCATCCATTTCTTCTTGATGCACTATTTGCATGAATAGCTTTAACCACTCATCTCTAGTAGACTCGACGAATTGTGCCATACCGTTCTGATCACCTAGTAGTGTACGTATATGATTACGCCCTTGTACCCACATCTCACCTTGTGAGTAGCAGACTGCCATGTTTTCACCATGAAGTTTTTCTGACCCTTTGAAGGTGATTGTTGGCATATCTACTTTGTAATTTTGGAGTAGTTCTATTTGAGCCTCTGTTGGAGGTTCACCTAGAGAGGGGTCGTAGTTAGCGTAAGCTAAACGACCTTTATTGTCAGTTAGTCTATTTACTTCTTTGTATAGATTTTGGAAGTTTGGGGTACTTCCAAACCCGATGTGTCTTCTTGTACTCATGTAAGTCCTCCTTCGACTCCATCGGCCCCACCCATAATCTCGCCACGCTCCATGAATGCCTTTACTTCAAGTAAATCAATTGGTTTGTAGTCGATATTTTCACATGAAACATTAGCGTAACGGCTATCATTAAGATTATGATTATGTGTATGACCATGAATATTAAACTTCCCGCGAAGTTCATCGGGATGTATCGGTGCATGTGTTAACCAACATCCCTTCTTTGTTGTCATTGCGCATACTTGATCGAAAACTTCTAGTAAGTCCGCCATCTTAACACCATGTCTTTCTGCGTCGTGGTTACCCATGACAAGAACCTTTTTCATACAAACGATACTCTTAATCTTCAAAAGAGCTTCTTTTGTAAATGCTATATCCCCAAGAAAGTAACATGTATCGCGTTTTCTTAATGTTTCCTTCAGTATGCTTAAGATGTAATCATCGTGTTCTTCATTAGTTGCAAATCTAGGTCTATATTTTGCAATATTATTATGTCCTAAATGTGTATCACCTATTGCGTATAATTTACTCAAATGTGTCCCCTCCAACGTCCTCAAAATATGGTTCTGAAACTTCCTCCACACATTCCTTATCTGGGTCAAAGAACTCATCAATTAAATCTTGTTCTGTATAACCTTCCGTGTCAATGTACACTTGTAATCCCTCAGGTACTTCCCACTCGTAGTAAGTTATATTTCTAACCACTATTTTCATCTATAAACTCCTTCATAATTTGGGCTTAATGCGGTAATAATCAATAGGACGCCTAAAATCTATACCAATTTCTATAAAATTGTCCCATTCACACGTATCAGGATGTAAAATTGGATTAACATTAGATTCTTCAACAATCTCACCATCGGTTATTGCCATTCTGTATTTTGCATACTCATCATTTTCAACATAGTGTGTATCCTTAACAAATTGAGGATTTTTATCTGATAATACCCATATTTTGCTTTCGTAGCCTCTATACCACGCACCACGTTCAACAGCGCTCTCATATAATTTTCTAATTGCTGCCCCATACTTTCTTACGTACTCTAATGTTAGGGCTGTTTTCGTTTTATTATCCTTGTACTTAGTCATTGTTTACTCCTCCATCACATTAACTTCTGTAATATAGATATTCTTACCCTCTTTGTTTATATCATAAGGAGTTTTGAGATAATATATGTCTATGTATCCAATATCTTTGTATATCCCAGCTATAAATGCATAATCACATGTAAGACTATTCTCTTCTGCCTCAGATAGTGTCAAATTTGGGAGATTAAATCTACTCTGTAATGCAAATTCGAGCCCTTCTCTTGACCACCTTGAGCCAACATATTCTTCCATGTCGATCGCGATTTGTGCTATTTTCTTATCATTGTATTTATTCATTGTTTACCCTTTCATAATGATAGCATAGGCCAGATATTTTCATCTTAACCTCTCCTTGGTTTATCTGCTAATAGCCTATCTATATCTTTTATAGCATCGCAAAGTCTTTTCACTTTATGGGAATCTCTTAGCTTGCCCTTCTTAGTATTCTCAGCTGTAAGTATACCATTCGCAAGTTTTCGCTTCACAATTAATGCTTCAGGGTATGGTAAATACCACCATGGGGTAGCATCCTCAGTCCCATAAAAGTACATGCAATTAGATACTCTTACAACCATTCCTTCACTCATTTCGTTCCCTTTATTAATTTTGATTCTTTAGCAACCCATAATGTAGCTTTAGTTATAGCTCCTAGTTTAGTACATCCACTTTCACCTTTTCTTTTCATTCCAAAGACACCTGAAGATATCTTACAAAAACTATTCCCACAATGGTTAGTAAAAGGATGTAAAACATAATCGTTATTTAGACACCACTCTTCCATATATCTACCTAATGTATCTAAATTAATTACTTGTAAATCACCACATCTTTTTATTTGATAAGGTAGCTCATTATCAGATAAATTAGGATTACTACCTATTTTATAAATATTTTTAACTCTATCTTTTATAATTAAAGTTAATAGTTCGGGTGATATTTTCATTTTGTATCCTTAACTTTCTTCATTGTCCATCTATCAAAAATACTCCCACATTTTTGACATTCCCAAAAGGATACTCCATCGTATCCTCCTTGTATTTCTATACCAATAACATCTTTACCAAATGCTAAGGGGTTCTCTTTAGTACAACCAAACATACCGGCAATTTCTGTAGCCTTCCCTTTAGTATTCGTTTTCAAGAAGTGTTCATATATGCTAATAGCTTCTTTCCAAGGTGTTTTACATTCTGGGCATAATTCCGGGTTCATAATCCTATAATCCTTTCTATTTCGCTTCGCCATCTTTCAGGAGTGACTTTTTGATGAGCCCCACCATAGAGGCGTCTAACAGCTCTTAAGGAAGCTGGATGTGGAGTTAAATTTTTGGTGTGAATGAACTGATAAAAACGCATAATCCTCAACGGATCCTCTTCAATACGTGTTTCGGCTCGTCCAATGAAACGTAACGTATTATTTTTAATATCTGGTAAACCCATCCCTAAAGGGTCAATTATATCTTCTGTTCCAAGTTTCATGTATAGAGCGTTAATAGTAAAATCACGACGCATCGCATCACTATACATATCCCCAATTTTCCCACCTGAATTATCCGTATCAGCACGAAAATTGGATATTTCAAAATGTTTACCATTCTTAGATATATTCAATATTAAATAGTGCTTCCCAGTTTCTTTAGCCAACCAACCAGCTTCCTTAAAGGCTCTACTCATCTCATCATATGGAGCATCTGTAACAATATCAATGTCTTTAGAGGTTAACTTTAATAGTCTATCTCGACAATAACCACCAACAACGTATGATTCTGTCGTGAGTTGTCGTAAGATAATTGTTATTTCTAATACAGTTAAATCATGATGTGTCACTTCAATCTCTCACAGTACCCATCTGTCTCACTATACCCTGTAATTTCTACATAAGATTGGCCTAAAGGCCCATCACATTTTATCTCACCTGATGTGGACTTAACCCATGCCATACACTTATCTGTTATACAACGCACTCCTACATCATTGTGCATACCCTCATTATCACTCATAAATGGGCATATCAACTGTTCCGCATCAATCTTTTTCATATTTCCTCACTTGCTATTAGTGTCCAATTAAAGGCACTTAGTACTATTAATCCATCCACTGTCTCAATATAATACCTATTACCACGTAATACGCTTGTTAAAGAGCGTATTACGTGGTAATAGAGCACCAATGACTGTCGTAATGTCATCAGGTGATTCAAATGTGTGCTCCTGAGCTACAATGTAACTCTCAGCGATCAATGATATGTCTAATTGTTCTTGTTGTTCTGGTGTTAAACCCTTCTTCCAATTTATCATAATATATTTCCTAATAATAAACTCTCAATAGTATTTTTATCAATCTTTTTGGGTAACTTTGAAGTAATTAAGAGTCTATCAACGACGTCAATTTTCTCAGCTATAAAATTCAAGGTATCTTCTAATATACAATCACCAGCCTTAATATTTTTAATGTAATTAGCATCTTTTAGTGGGAACTGTATACTATTAGTTAATAGTAACTCTTCAACTTCTAATATTACACGAACTGCATGACTCAACGCTTTATAATCAATACCCTCAACTGCTGATCTACTACGATGTCCAAATTGTTTCTCCATAGCAATCAGTTTATTGAGAATGTAGTCACGATCAAGTGTTGCAGCAAATTTCTTACCAAGCACTTCAATGTACTCTATGTTTTCGTAGCTACCACAGCCTCTGGGCCCAGGTGCTTCTGTTAATTTAACATATTTATATGAATCATCTGTAAGTATTTGGTGATAGGAACGTCCAGTTTGCATTGCGGATATAAAATATGTTAGCTCATTATAACGTGCTCCCTTTATATTATACTTTTTACTCTGACCTATACAATAGCCAACAAATGCATGTACAGATTTATGAAGAAACTTCTCGTGGTTCTCCCATATCTCCTCAGACCTAATTGATCTGTATACAATAGTATCTGCTCTCCCCATACTGAATAAAAGATCAATAGCTCCGGTCTCACCTTTTGTCATTAATTGGGCGAATTTGTATATCGACCATAATTGTATATCCACATCATCTACCCCATTACGCGTTTTATTATCTCCGGTTGAGGATGTCCAATGTTCTGGATCACGTTTGAGTAGAATGTCCCTTTGAGTAGGGACAAAAATTCCCTTATAGTCAACATCCGAATTTTTATTTTCAGTGCCATATAAACGACTACCAGATATTGTTACATATATAACTCTGTAATCTGGGTATTGCTTATGGAATTCTTCTAATATTTTCATTAATGCTCCTTTACATATTTGTATATCTCTGGTGTAAGTTTTATTTTATTACCCTCAAGGTCACTACGAATGTCCCTAGCATGAATCTCGGGGTGACTCGACTCAATTACGTTAACTATTACTATACCAGCATCGCTTAGCGCTTCTGAAAAATACGAGTTATGGTAGTGTTTCCCATTACAATAAAAATATTTATACACATCTTCAGGTTTATTAAATGTGTATAGTGTAGTAGCCTCATATATTTCGAGAATATTAAGTATATCACATAACCAGGCGTCCCAATTATTATAATCATTTAATGGTTCCGTATCAAGCCCTGGAAATTCCATTCGAAGCATCTCTGTGCGTTGTCTTGTGCTATAAGGGTCTTTCTCTGTTCCAGTTATATCGGCGGAACCAAGGAGTACGATAGGTATAAATCCATCATCTTTCATACGTTGTATCAACTCGAGATGTATGATGTGTGGTGGTTGAAATCTACCAATTATGCCTGCGAACATTTTCTAATCTCCGTAAATGTTGTCTCATTTAATAATTGCCCATTATAAAATATTGGTTGTAACATATTTACCGCAACTTCGAAGTCTTGTTCAAGCGTGTCTACAAAATATACATCAGTATTTTTATTATAATATGTTGTAATACGACCTTTCTTCGACTTTTTATTGCCGTGTAATGGGTCTTTATAGACATCACGCTCCTTATATAATAATTTAGCTTGCCCATCTTTACATATTGGGTCATCATACTGTAGCGTAACATTACTACATTTAATGGCAAATCCTAACGTATCACGATTAACATTTTGCATAAGATCGCCACCAGAGCCAAATCCTAACATAGAGGGTTCAATATTAAGTTCTACGCAAGTATTCATCATGTCCTCCATAACTTCTGGGGTAATACCATCGCCCCAAATAATGCGATATTTATTAAACGATATAACACCATTAAGAGTACTATAAGCTACATTTTGCTTAAGCATCGCAAGTAGCTTACGTAATATCTCATCAGGTTCACCACTATCCGGACGAATAACAAAAATAGGGTAATCACCTGATTCAATTTTTGTACGAAAAGCGCCAGTAGTTACATATTCAACAGCATCATATATATTATATGAATCCATAACACAAGCCACTATTGGGCTATCCTTATATAATTCAATGTAATTATCATAAAATGCAAACTCATTTTCACGCCCCCAAGAGGTTACTGTTGAATGTTCTGAAGCTGGTATTGAAAAACCAGCACAAGGCTCGTTATAATATTCCCTAACATAGCGTAATGAATTGAAATTATCCGTACCCATAAGTTGTGTAAGATGCGCCATACCACCAATCGCTGCCGCTTCTACACAAGTAGCACCACGATCACCGAAATTATGGTATGAAAACGCCGGATCTTTTATATACTTTAACAGCATTTGTTTGGTGTAATATGATTTAGTAGCAACTGTTGTCATATACCATGCTTTCATTATTAATGTCTCCACCCAACGCTCTAACCAAGGAACTTTAGGATCCGTTGAACGAAATGTTGCAAGTACATTGCCATTAGGTATAAGCGATCCTTCAGGTACCGCACAAATCTCTAATGGTAAATAACCCAACGATGCAATGTATAGCCACCCATCAAGCTCAAAAAGCTCACCATGAGCCTTAGCAAAATGTGCCGCCTCATAAACATCTTCTTTTGTTATTTCTGCCTGTAGGTAACGTTTAGTTATATATTGCATACCAAACCAAAGTGTAGCTGGATATACATTCGATGATCGTGCTTCCATATAACCATAAAACTCCACCACATTTTTTGGGTATTGTTTTGGTTGACTATACTTATAACTATCGCCTAACATTACTATATTTTCTCTCATTTAATCCTCCTTTGGATATCTATGTTTAATTCCACCTCTGTAAATACCTGTTTCTCAACTTCTTCTAAGAGTTCGAGTGGGTATCTCCGTAACAACTCTCTGAGAGGCTCACCAATTGAAAATGCACTACGAATCTCTTCATATACTGAAAAAGGTGAACATATGTAATCACGTTCATCAGCTATCTTTTTACAAGCATTAAGGGTAGTTTTTGGGATGTTTATATCATCAAGTTTTAGTTCATTAGAATGTAATGCTCTCATCCAAATTTCTCCGCAAGGAATTTAACACCCATCGTCATTTCCATATTAGTATCTCTCAATTCATCTAGTGACATTGAAACTACTTCTATATTTTCATTATCAACACCACCACCATCAGAAACTCTATTGTCAAATGATATATTAACAAAATACATCGTATTAGTTGTCCCGAGTAACCCAACAGACATTCTTGTTGACCCTATTAATTCTATATTCTTATTTTCAACCTTATACCCAAGTTCCTCAAGAACTTCTTCACGAGCTATATCAATTAGTGGGAGATCTTTATCTACAAGTCCAGCGCATAAATCAAGAACAAAACCATTACCTCCAGAGTTCCATACAGCGGGTCTAAACATTTTAACCAATAAAAATTTAGATATTGTAGTGTTATAAACAATCACCGAAACACTATCATACGCTTCCACAACATCCCAGATTTTCTTAACACCTTTTTCAATATACGTAATGCGTTTTGGCTTAATATAAGCTGATTCTGTGATATCTTTAACGCTCTCTATGAAAATATCATTAGATTTTACGTCCAATACTCCACCATCGGATTCTTCCTCATTAACCACCATATTACGTTGCAATACGGCTGTAACTTCCTTAAATTTATTCATTAATGCTCCTTTAAATGTAACTCAGCGGAGCACCCCGAAAGGTGCTCCATGAATTCATTTTGTTAATTACACCTTACTATCTTAACCATTGTTCGCTATGCGGGTGTGGATCTTTGTTCTTAACGCCTGCAATCAACATTCGTATCACATTCGCTGTGATAAGGCGTTGAATAGACCAAAAACTATTCGTTCTACGGTTGTTGTTTAATGCTCATATTTAAATGCCCTTAACGTGACGTCCAAAACGAACTCCGATGGTTTTACAACTCCACCCGTCCCACTAGTCTGGAGAATTTGATACGGGACTGTCATAATATACGGATTGGTTACCTCAGCAATTTTATAGACTTCAGTGACTTGGTCTTATGGTCGAGCAATTGCTCATCCAGAGGTTTAATAAGGACATATACTACCAAACTTACTACAGTTTTTACAACCAAAAATTGTTAACCCGTGATATGTCGTAATCGAAGGCTTCTGGTTTACTTACATTTACTGTAACCATCCCAAGACTCATTTTGTTAGGTAAACTTCATTTACCCTTTTTGTAGTGTCTCGTTGGTAATCCGCCGGCTTATGTGATTGAGGGCGAACGTAATAGTTATTATCTAGGGGTCATAAAGTCCTAGCATCTTTAGAAATAGCTGAGTTTCTGTCAAATCGCTATTAGTAAATCTGATATATGTACTATAAATAATAACACCTAATCCTAATAGGTACGTGAAATTTAACCATCTCATTACATTTCCTTGTATTTTGCACTAATTTTTTCCCAGAAAGTCCCTTGTGGTGTATCCATTATGCTGACTCCGTAAGCTAAAATTTCATCTCTTGTGGGTAACCGCTCCCCCTCTAACTCAAGTGTTGAGGCTCAGAGTCGTCATGCCACGGCTCTTACTTTCCAGGGAGCCATCTACGTTTAATATTGGTGTCCTACTTAGGAATCTAACCCAAGACATATTTACAGTATGTTAACATATAGGGCATGGAATTGGGACAATCAAAACGAACCACCACTTAGGTTCTCCCTTTCGGGTCTCATGCAACCCCAATTCACTGTTCTCAAATTGTAAGGGATTTGTGCAGCGGCACCCTTACGTTGTAGGTCATATAACTTTTATTGTTACAGTGAAAGTATCCCCTGTTGTGTCCCTACGCCACCATTCATGCATCTGCTCATGCCAATAGCTGTACACCTCTTCTTTAACAGGTCTGTGCACTTGTTGTATTATATCATATTTAGGTATAACGCTTTTACTCTAGAAGGAACTTGTAACCAGGTGTCATACTGGTGTAAGCCTCCCGCCATATCTTTGGTTAACTGAGCCCAAGCGGCTCTTTCTGGGATTGTCATGCTACTCTCCTCTTATAAAATCTGCTTCAGTTATCGTTTTAAGTTTCGGAGAAGGTGTCGTTTGACCGCTTTCTCTTCTTACTTGTTCGTCCGTTATACGTTCCCTAAATTTAATAACAGCTGATCTGGCATCGACTACAGCATCCGCCACAGTTTCTGCACTGGGTATTTTATATTAGTGTGATAATAATTATTACCCCTATTACTACTGCTATTAAAGCAACTACACTATACCTAATATACTTTACTACCTTAATGGTCTTTAAGCCTTCTGATAAAAGCTCTGAACCAGCTTCTGCAAATGGTTCAATCATTTTAAGTCCTCCTTAGAGATACCTTCAGTACTTATTTTACGCCAATCTTTAGCAACCACTTTTGGGGGGATAACCTTAACGGCCTGTATACTTCTTTTTTGTTTCTCCTGAAACTCACTACTTTTTGTACCATCAATCTTAATTTGAGCAACTAAGAATGACATTATTATAGCCGAAATAACAACGAAGTTCCATATCCCAGACTTCCCTTTATGTTTTATAATTGCTAGGTATAGTGTACCTAAACATAACATACCAAGTATAACCTTAAATAACCCAAACCATAATACTGTAAATTCCATTACACAACCTTATATGTTTTATTATTAATCTTTAAACGACTAATTGTCGCAAGATTAATCCTACGATATTCAAATAAATCAACATCAAACGTCGTTAATAAATCCTTGTTATCACCTTCGTATGATTTACCACTTTTAGTGTTATGCTCAACGTTTTGTCTAGCGAGCATAACACGCTCATCGCCATTCAACTTAGTGAATGTTACTTTATAATTACCAGTACTATTAAGAATCTTTCCGATAGCCTTCAATCTGGTTATAACTTTCATTTTACCTTTCCTTAGCATAAATTCCTCAAGTATTTCTTTTGCAGGTTTTCTCAAAATACTCATAACTTCTCCTTTAATTTTTCCCACGAATGGTGGGTAACTGTATACCCATTTTCTTTATAAGCTCTTATGCGTTTATTAGGATTCTGCCCAACGAATACGAAATCAAAGAACCAAGAACCTTCTTTACCATCAAATTCTCTTAATGATCTCCCAACCAGTTGAATATTCTTTTCAGGACTTCCAGTAAAGGATACCCGTATTATAGTTGAAACTCTAGGGATAGAGAGACCAGCATTTAATACCGCTGCCCCTGTTATTCCTTTAAGTACACCGGAGTTAAAATCTTGTAATATCTTATCACGATCTTTCTTCTTGGTTTTTCCATTAAGAACCCCAAAACCTAACTCTTTTTGTATCCTTTCTTGCATCGTTACAATGTCTGTAGCTATAAGAATATACCTATCTTTATTAAGTGATTTACGGGCGATTAACAATACTTTATCCATTATGGATTCTTGTAAGAAAAAACTATGTTTATCTTTAACAAAGCGATTCTTACCAGAAAACGCTGGATACCATTCTTCACAACGCACCATCATAATAGTAGGTATAATTAGGTCCGGTCTATTAAGTGTGACCACCTTATGTCCAGCAACATCTTTTAAAGCTTGTGTCCTACGGTCAACACTTCTAGTAAAAGTAGCTGATACAAAAATACGATATTTTGCATGAGCCCTTTGTAAGATCCGCATAGTCGTTAACGAACCAACGGTCTCACTCTCATCAATAATAATACAACCAATCTCGTGTTTTAACTTTTTCCATAATTCTGGACGTTTTGATATAAACTGAGAAGTTGCTATATTAACATCTTTAAGTTCCATGTTTTTAGCATTTAATACGGATGCATTGGCATCTGTAAATTGTGATAATTCTCCGGCTAATTGGGTAGTTAACATAGATAAGTGGGCAATAATAAGAGTTTTAATACCCATTTCAGCTAGGATAGCGGCTATAAGCACAGACTTACCTGATCCAGGTTTTCCTGCGAGATTAAATGTTGTGCCACCAGATGAAAAATACTCTAATATCTCTATTAAGGCATCTTCTTGGTAACCCATAAGAATCAATCCGGTAAGATTAACTGTATGATTCATTTTCGGTGCAATTCTTTGATCATCAATTATCAAATTTGGTAATAATGTTTTAAGTTTTGTTTGATTACCATAAGGTAACCCAATACGATCATCTAATTCTATATACGTTTCAAATGATGTATCATCGAATGGGTGGATGTATGAATAGGATTCCCGTAGTTCAATTAGTTTTAAGGTAGATAAGTCTGCCTTCATTATCCAACAAAGGCCTGTTACTACGGCGTTAATTGTCATCCTCAGCTCTATTCGTAGCGGCTTCCGTACTGAACCCATCAGGATATCTTTTACTGAGTTTCTTCGCAACCATTTGGGTACACTTATTTAATGTGCTATTATAATGTTGTGCAATCTTATCAAGCAGGTCTCTCGTACCATAAAATTGCTCATGATATTCATCTTCAAGAAGTACTACAAAATATAAACAATCACCAATTTCTGTTAAAAGATTGCTTGTATCCAACTTTTTACGATAAAACAGGGATTTCTTAAGGGCATCCTTAATTTCTGCAATTTCACACTCAATACCCCATACTCCGTGAAGTACGCGAGGATTGGTATACATAGCCTCGTAACTTTCCCCAAGATCTCTATCAACCATCAGCTCAAGTTCTGCTATTAGTTGAACTACTGTCATATCTATTTCAAGGCCTTCATATGTACATTCTGTTTTCTTTACTATATCTTCCATTTCTAACATTTTGTCTCCTATACCCAGACTTCATCAGGTTTACGATTTAATGTTACGTAATTACTAACATTAATATCATAATTATGGCGAAGTTCTGATTTTGTTAGGTGGGTTTCAAGCACCACTAATGTTCGTCTCGAAGCGTAATGTTTAAGGAGTGCATTTAGCACTTTACCTGATATTATGCTTTTCATTGATACCTCTGCACCAACATTATATATTAATATAACGTCCGCTTTGGGTTCTTCATGAGGTTCGAAAGCTTCTCCAGCACGTACTATGAAATCAATACCACGCATTGAGCGTCCTTGTTTATGTAATTGATTTATAACCGGTGCTGCACTTCCCTGAATCACAAGAAGACCTTGTGGAGGAGCTTGTTTCATTTTCCCCTCAAGATGCTTAGCTTTAATTGAACTTACATCTAAATCCTTATATGTTACCCCTATGTAAGTGACTGGTATTCCAAAGTGTGTATATTTAAGTGTATTCATACGTACCTCCTTGCGTTATACATGCTCCTCTCGAATCATGTTTATTAGTATACCCAGTTATCACTTAAACTGAGCTTAAAATGTTTATGAATTACAAAATATAGAATATACCCAGACTATGCGGCACGATAAGATCAAAAAACGTGCACCGTTTTACCTCTTTAGGTCTATTTTCTAAAAAGGTAATAAGGCTGTGTTTTGGATCTTTTAGGCAGCAATGTCTGGATATTTCTTATAATCTTCTTTTGTTGATAACGAAACTGGTTCGTACCATTATAGCTAATTCATAATTTATAAATTGCAAAATATAGGTATACCCAAATTTGCGGACCAGCAGGAATTCAATCTAACTCATTATAACCCCTTTAGGTCTATTTTCTAAAGGAGTTATAATGAGTTAAATTGAATTCCTGCTGGCGGCATAGTGGGTATTTCTTATAATCTTCTTTGTTGATAACGAAACTGGTTCGTACCATTATAGCCAATTTATAATTTTTTTACGATTGCGTTGCTTTTTCTGCAGGAGCTCCTTCAGATCTCTGTTGCAGCTCATCAGATCTAAAGCGTAGTGTAGATCTGATGAGTATAGTATTAAAAAATATATAATAGCGAATCTAGTTCGCATACTGAGCAGCCCCTTATTGGGACTGCACGGCGTGAGCCAATCGGTTGTGCCATATTTGCAAAAATATATATATTAGGATCCAAGTCAGGAAGCTAGTATACGCCGTTAGGGTCTCTTTCCTAACGGTGTATACCGTGCTCCTGTCTAGGATCCTAATATGTATATAAAGTTACGTTGATACCAGTGAAACTAGTTCACATGAAATAAGCCAAATATGTGTTCCTACTACAAAAATTCGTAATTTGAATCCTTCCAAGTCAGCGAAAGATGCAGTCATAAGGATATAATTATAGAGCGCTCTTTGGCTCACTAATTATATTCTGAAGACTGTGCATCTTTCGCTGGTCCTGGAAGGATTCAATTGAATTATATAATCTATAATATTAATGAAGCTAGTTCATATATAATAAGCTAGTAGGTATAAGTGTTACTTAGCTATCTGCTCAGCAACAATCTTATTAAGTAGTTCTTCTTCATTAAGGCTTCTATCAAGCGTAACACAACCTTTAAGGCCCTTTACAGCTAGACCATACCCATACGATAATTTATCCATATACTTAACTTCTTCAACTTTAAATATAAGTCTGCGGAGGTATGATGGGTAAATTATACGAGCAATCGCTTTAATATCAACAAACTCATCATATTTCTTAATACAAACATTAATCAATGATGAACGCCCTTCTTTACTTGCATCTTTTGTTACACTCGTAGCAAATAAACGAATCTTGTGACCGCGTTTTTCAAGAGCAACAACTACCGCAATTACTTTACAGAATGCGTCAATGATTTCTACAGTCGTATTAGAGTAAGATACTGCAACATTCACGTTAAGATCATAAAAACAATCTTTATATTTCTTATTAGGTTTCAGATAGCACTCAGGATCACCCTCAACGAGCTTAGCAATATCTATTTCAACACCTTCTATATCATAATGATAATCCTCTGAAATCCAATCAGTTAATAACCCCTTCTTATGGAGATTATTACGAATTTTACACTCTATATCTTCCACTTTCGTTTTTATCTTTGCTGGAGGCTCACCATAAGGTTTTAGTATAAGATCAAGAGCTTCCTGATAGGTATTTGTTCCAGTAAATGACATTGAACCCTTCTCCGATTCTTTTTGTGGGGTAACAACCCCATCCAGCGTCTTCAAGTACCCCGCAAATTGTCTAATATTATCAAACTGTAAAATGTCCAACTTATCAGGTTTTATCCCAACAGCCTCTAAATCACTACGTTTGAAACTTGTTCGGTCAAGTTGTTGACCCGTCGCTTGTTCTAATTTCATTTATACCTCCTTAATTTGGTATATGTTTCATCGGACTAAACATCCATTACTATCTCATCTTTACTTGGGCGCTGTATAAGTAAACCACTTACAAACTCCGCACGACGATTATCATCTACCGCTCGAAGCACTGTTGAATATGATGCGTCTATATATTCAACACCAATCTCTAATAGTGATTTATACGATAATACATCCCTCATTGAAAGAGTATAACCAGCTTCTCTCATAGCACTTCGAGTTAACTTTATAGATTTGTCTAATAGTTCATCTTTAAGCAGGCCTGTTTCAAGTATCTCATCCAATAACCACTCAATACGTAGAAATCGTGACATAGTTGACTCATCTAATTTTGTACGGGCATTGTAATCTTCCGTGGACCCTCCATATGTATTGGCTGTAGCAATCAGTATAAAATCTTTATGGCGTTTTACCATACGACCGGCAAAATAGCCATTATTGCTAACTATTGCAGTATTTATATTTAATAGTATGTTACCATTTATGGCATCCATCTCTTCTAGGACGAATACCCCACCGTTCTGATAGAAGTCCCCAAGAAGACTATCTATCACATCACCATTTGGGGATTTATATCCAAGCATATCAGATTTAGTTAACTGCTGAGACCCTGCGATATAACCGAATCTCATTCCCAGTTTGTCTGCTAACTGTTCGGCACCCTTACTTTTAGCTGACCCAGCTGGACCTGTTAATATAATTGGCATACGCAAACCTTCCACATTTCGCGCTCTATTATATTGTACAAGCTTTGGAAATTCCCTATGGAATAACACCCCTGTTTTTTTACTTTTGTTCATTGCAGGTTTTTTTTGTGATACTGCCATAAATTTCCTTTATATTAATTTTAAACATTACAAATGATTGATTGTTATAGACCTCCAATATAGGATAGTAACCCACTTTCTTTTTAATTTCGACCTCTCTTAGGAGAATAAAATAAGAAAGTGGGTTACGGACCTATACTGGAGGGCTAACACAATATACGATAATGACTATATATAACGAAACTAGTTCGCATATAATTAACTAATGTTCACTGCAAAGTGTAATCGTTTAGCAAAATAACATTTTATTACACGATTACACGGACGTAATAAGTTATAACGAAACTGGTTCATATAAAATAGCCAGTGGTTACTACAAAATACACGAAAATGCAGGTAAGGATTAAATGTTTAGCTTTACTTACCTCAATAAGTAAAGCGTTAAGAACATAACGTTACCAGCATTAGGTATACATCTTTGAATTTGTACAGCGATACACGATCGCATAGAGAATTGCCTCTCGAGCTAGTATTGACCACAAAATATAACGATAAAGACTTCCTAAATCGCAATCGTTACATGAATAAATATATTAATAACGAGCTTAACTCGCATAAGTAGCTGGTCGGGTTTGCCGAGTATTGAACCTCGCAATAGCGGCTTTAGGAATCTAGGATGATCAAAGAATTTTTTTTCCCAGCTCCATTATAAATTCTCTCGAGCATATTTGTACCATAACAACCCGTGATGCTGGAGTTTCCCCCAGCGGTTACTGATTTATAATAAAGAGTTCGCTTCACTCTCTGTAGTTAACCAGAAACAAGCACCCAAAATAATACTATTGGTAGCAACTTCACGAGCTAATTCAGCATTCAGTGAATAATTCTCATCTGTTTTATTTTGACAAGTTGTAATTACTGCTTGTTTATGTGCTGAAGCTATAGTAACGATTAATGACTCATCATCAAGTACACTCATTGGCGTACGACCGTATGCTGTGTATAATTTTTCAACTTTGTTCGCTTCAAAAGCACCTTTTGAACTACCTTTGTATGCTTTTACAGCACCTTTAATAACATCACAGATTGCTGCAACCTCTTTGTCAATATTTTTACCTTTAGCTGCTTTATTTTTTGCATTTGCTAATATTTTTGATAATCTCATAATGTTTCTCCATTGTAACGTTAAACTCTTGTTTAACTATGTTGTTGGTTGGACTATTCACCTTACTTACCTACCTAGTTTAACCGACATTACGGTCGGGATAATCAACTTGTAATTATCTTATTTAGCGCTTTTATGACTGACTTAGTACGATTAGTCTTCGTAATTGCTCTCCCAGCCTTAATACTCACAATTCGGGGATAGCCTGAAGTACATGTGAGGCTAATTGGTTCAACGGAATTGAGTACAGAAGACAATTCTAAGAAGTCAATCATGTATTTCTCTTTAAGATACACCCTAAATTCTATGGTACCATCAACTAATATATGTACTCTTTCGAGATCCATATATTCTTTTATACCTATTGGGGGAGCTTCAGAAGTTACTTCGAAATCACTTTCTTCGTAAACAGCTGGGAACCCATAAAACGTTAGCTTACCATTATTACTTGTGAGAACTTTTCGGGTTAGCATTGTATAACCTTCCCGAATTGGTCTAACAAGATTGTTAAATATTATATGAACATAGCGTTTAACAATTTGTATTACATCAGTTATATCAGCCATACATTGTGTACCCTTGGTGGTATATATAACGCTATGGGTGAATATATTATCAACTATAACAGTATCTCCTGATGCTAATAATACAGTATCACGAGGAGCTACTACTAAGTACTGAATATCACTATGGGCACAGTTATAAGTACTACCGTTTATAGCTACTTCGCACTTATCGCCAATTGACACTATATTTACATACTTACCACGAATATGCCTTGCAATCTTCTTCTCGGATACTATCTTCACAGTGTCCCCAACAGCTAATATAAGTTTGCTGTGATCTACTGTAATATCTGTTGGGGTTTCTACTGGGATGGCGAAGTCACCTGTGATAACTTCCTTGAATCCTGTATTACCAGATGATGTTGGGGCCAATCCCTCTATCTGCGATTGGGTAACTATTCCGGTTATTCCTAGTATAGCGTAAGTACCATTTACATGTCTCTCCGTAATCGTCCCTACTACACCTGATTTCAATACAACTAGTTCGCCCACTGCATATATTACTTCCATATCACTCTCCTTTATAATTTCAAATGGGGCTACATGGCAGGTATCCCCTGAGTTACCCTTATTATAGACTACTACCTACTTTTCACTTATACTAGCAACCACGAGATTTCTCAAACCCTGGTTGAAATACTGAGCATTGTGAGAATTAGTTCGAAAGGAGACAATATCACCCTCTTTAAAAAGCCCTTTAGGTAATCTTGTTACGTATGATATACCTGAATCGTTGAATACCCGGTTAGAATGACCGATGTATTAGCCATACTGAAATCCAACTATCTGTTCCATACTACCATTTTTTAAACGTACAGTGTCCCAACACCCATATCTCATCTTATACTCCTCGGGACCTTACAACGTGCCCATTCCATTAGACCAAGTGCTTTACTATTCTCACTATTATATAAAGCTTTTCTTATAGCATGTTTAGTCGCCCTTGTGCGATAAATATTAGTCTTTCCAACAGCAATCCCACAAATAATACGTCTCATACCTTTTTTATGCCCAAACTTAAGTGCAGTTTTCTTATAATTAATTTGTAAGTCGGCTGCTTTTATGTGTTTATATACAAGCTCCTTAATATCTTCATATTGCATTCTGTGATGAAAAGATATTGTTAGATCATCAGCATAACAAGTTATAGCATATTTCCCTTTAATGATCTTTTTAAGGGCATCATCTACACCATATGCAATTGGTTGCATAGCTAAGCTGGCAATAAGTGGACTAGTAGGTAATCCTTGACGTGGTGCTCCGTCAATAAACGTAAGATCAATTAAATGAGGTATCTTATCATTGACCATACCTGGTTTTACATGGTCAAAAAATGACTTCATATCAAATTTAGCGGAATATCCAAATCCAATATGTGCCCTAGCATTCGTGACTGCATTTTTATTTGAACGAAATGCGTGAAACATACCTCTAGGATCTGCCTTATTAAGCAATCCCTCAAGATAAGGTAATTTATCTTGCAGAATACTTTTATATAAGTCATTCGCACTATAAACATAGCGAAACGTGCCGTTACCTTTATCTATTTTCATTATTCTTGCAGCTTTAGATAACACATGTTCAGATAATAGAGCAGCTACTTTTAGTAAATCCTCATATGTTTGCCCTTTCCATGAGCAAGTTTCATTTTCTATGTCTACAGTAACATCCGAATTAAATCTATAACGCCACCACAACTTTTTCCATGTGTCAACAGTCATTACGTGCCTCCTTATCAAATTCTGCAGCAGTATTACATACCACGTGAAACCATCGCATAATTTCTTCCCGAGATTTACCACAAAATGCCTCTTTACGCTCATTATCAGTTAAATGTTCAACTTCCACATTAAACATCTTCTCATGGCGTTTAACTCTCAAGTATACGCCAGTCATGATTGCTCCTTTCTAGGTATATTCGAACGTTTCCTGCTTGCTGCGGGTCAAGTTCTGTTATAATAGCAAGCCCTTCCGAACCATACGCCTCAATTGTGTGGATATCCTGGTTTTCACACCATTTAACGAGCTTTACAAGCTCTGGTAGGGATAATCCCGTAACCTTTACATTTTCAAGTTTCATTTTATTCCTTTGCCCAAGTTGAACATTGTGCGACATCTACCCTATCCTCATAACCACAACTTCTAGTGAAGTCTAATGTTATCCATATATCGCCCATTCTACTACAACCAGTGACACGATACTTTTTACCTTTATATGTACAAAATAATTTATGTTGGTTAAGTATTGGGGCTATAGAACATTGGGCTATAGCGCTCATTTTTTAAGTATGAAGAATGCTACAGCATACTTTTCATCTTCAGGACATTCGCCATATATTCTATCCTCTATCCAATCATGAATATGTGTCATTACTTTTCCTTTACTTTTAAATACTGTTCAACAGTAGTTGCAATCAATGCCTCTGAGATTTCAAAATCATTAAATGATAAATTATATCTATCTTGGATAGAAGCGTCTGTACAATTGTAAGATATAGAATTTTTATGTACCCATAAAGTTCCACTATCAAAGTTAGCACTTACATTAATATTTTTAGGAATTACCATGTTAGTCCTTATTTATATATTTTCTTAAAGATGATTCTACCCATCTTAGCCTGGATCTTATCGGAGTAAGCTTTAAAATTACCACCAAAATACCTACGCATTGCAGACTCTGAAGGATTCTTAGTACCTTTCTTAAGGGGTTTTTGCTTATAGTGATCAAATATGAAGGCACAAGCCATTATATTTGTTGATGGGTCGAATAAGTCATAACGCGTTTCTATGATACCTACCTCTTTTAGCATATCCCCCCAAATCTCATAAACTATCCCAGTACCACCGATTGCTTGTATCTTCACTTTCTTTTTACTAACCCTAATAGTTGTAGGATTGTGTAAGATTTGGAATCTAAAACCAGATTCTATAGATATAATGGAGTATAAAACCAATGGTGATACATTATATTTCACAGAAGCCTCCATAATTACATCCAATAAGACCTTTCGTTGTTTAGATGATATATGCTTATAAGTATCTATTAAATCTTGCTCAAGATCAACTACGGTTATCTTAATGATGTAAGTAGATGGTATTGCTATTCGTTTCACGATCGGTACAAGAACCGGTGTGGGTATACTTTGTATAGCTATTGGCTTAGCTATTGGCTTAGCT
>Ga0307992_1000471_pt1 | contig 25631 bp, 16 predicted proteins | sample EllFjometagen133_FD_203162 | JGI IMG/M metagenome (GOLD analysis project Ga0307992, IMG submission 203162) | Marine microbial communities from Ellis Fjord, Antarctic Ocean - #133 | ecosystem: Environmental > Aquatic > Marine > Unclassified | place: Southern Ocean | collected 2014-10-08
ACTGGCTATTGTTGAGCAGGATGACATCTTTCAAGTGAGTTATCCCCTGGACAATGAGACTCAAGTCATCCTGGATGAACTAAAAACGTTTATCATGGATTTGGACAAGACCGCCAGCATGTCCCAGAATGTGGTGGATCGGGAAAATTGGAACAAAAACTGGCAAGCCTTTTTCAAACCAACCCCGATTACGGATCAACTCATCATTCTTCCGGAGTGGGAAGCTCCGGAACCCTTTCCCCAGGCCATTAAAACAAGGATTCGTCCTGCCATGGCTTTTGGGACGGGAACTCATGAGACCACTCAATTGTGTCTGGAGATATTAGATTCAGAGATTCAGGGAGACGAACGTGTTCTGGATGTCGGTACCGGGAGTGGTATTCTTGGAATTACCGCCCTGCTCAAAGGTGCTGCAGATGTAGATGGACTGGAAAATGACCCTTTCACTGAAGAAAACATCAGGGATAACCTGAAGCTGAATGGGATTCAGTCTGGGTTCAATTTGCAGATAACAGAAGCCCCTGTTTTAAATACGCCTTATGATCTCATGGTTATAAATATTATTAAAGCCAGACTCTTTCCAATGCTACCCAACTATTTCAATTCGGTACGCGTTGGCGGCAAAGTCATCGTCTCTGGTCTCCTCCTGACAGAAGATCTGGAGACCAGAGAATTGCTGGGTCAATCCCCATGGAAAATTTTGGAAACCTATACAAAGAATGAATGGATCGCTTATTTATGCGAAGTCAAGTAACTCCAGCACGGCAAAAGCTAACCGCAGCCACCGCCGATGGCGGGGTTCAGAGCGCTAAGGGCGCAGAGATAATAAAATGAAGTTTATAAATATTCACATCCTCGTGATATCATTGTTAATGCTGACAGCATGTGATCAGTCACCTACGACGTTTGATGAGGAGCCCTTTTTGCCAGATGCTGGCGAGACCACCTTTTCCTTGGATATCAGTCGCTTCGAATTCGATTTTTTGTCCCAGCAGTTCTCCTTCTCCGCTGATGTCACCAGTCCCAATGAAATCGATGAGGTAGTGTTTACTCTGGGCATGAGTAATGCGCCATCCAACCCGGTCATACTGAATGATCTGGGACAAGATGGAGATATCCTGATTGGCGATGGTCGCTATGACGGCGTTTGGACATTACCTGATTCCATGTCAACCTCCGCCGATAGTCTGTGGAAACTCGAAGTAATGGTTCGCGATGTTGCTTCAAATGAGCTAAATGATTCTAAGAATTTGCAACCAGAACGACCTTCTCCCCCTGTTATTGGGACAGCAAGTCATCTGGACACCTTAACACTGCTAGCAGACGGTCTGGTGCTGGACACGCTCACACTTGTGGTCAGCCACGCGAAAGGACTGGATGAAATTCGGGATGTGAGCATGATGTCGCTTAAGCCCGATGGCAGCTATGCCAATAGTGGTCAACCCATTCCCTTGTTTGATGATGGCGGTAACGAAGTATTCTATTCTTTTGGTGGTATAGATTTTACCAGTGGAGATAGTCTCGCCAATGATGGAGTATACAGTCTCCTTCTGGCCTTGGCACCCACCAATCTAAGTGGTGTGTATCACTGGACTTTCAATTCACGAACCTGGTTGGGAATCGAGGCCGACCCTGTACTCGATTCAATCGTTGTATTACCTGCTGTCAATTTGTTTCGAGGTGAAGCTTTAAAAACTGACTTGAGTGGGGTGTTTAAATGAGAACCCTCCTAACACTCTTTGTCTTCACCGTCTCTCTGTCAGTGCACGCTCAACTCTTGAGGCCAACCAATTTTTCTCTCGCCGCTGCCGATACGGTATACAGCGGATTGATTGGCAGTAGTATTTCAGATTTGGCCGGTCAGGGTGATACCCTCTGGTTGGGTTCCGGTCACGGACTCAGCGCCACTTATGACAATGGCGACTCCTTTGTGGGATTCAGTCGCCGCTTCTCGAATTTAGGTCAGGGGGGTGTTTCTGCTCTGGCAGTCTGGGGTGATACCATCTGGGTCGCCATGGGATTCGATACAACCACAGCCTTTGGAGATCTAAAAGCAGGTGGTGGGATCAGTCGCTCCGTGGATGCTGGAGCAAGCTGGATTCATCTGGGACAACCTATGGACAGCCTGCAGATGGTCATTGAAGATGGCGATACGAGTTATGCCAAATATTCAGAGATGGATCTCATGGGGGTTTCCATCTTGACCGTGGATGTGGTGACTGAAGTTCAAAATATTACCTACGATCTGGCCTTTGATGGGACCCGACTCTGGGCAACCTCCTTTGGTGGTGGTCTAAGAGTTTCCTATGACCTTGGGGATACATGGCTACGGGTCATGCTGCCCTGGGATGATCAAACCAGGTTGGATGCTGATGTGATTCAAAGTATGGAAGCTGATATTCTGGATGACCCAGAATATTATGCTCTGGATCCTCTGATTCATTTCAACCACATCGCCTTTGCAGTCAAAGCCTGGAACGACACAGTCTGGGTAGGTACTTCTGGAGGCGTTAATCGATCAGTCGATGGTGGGCTCAGCTGGGACCACTTTACTTTTCAAAATTCAAACATCTCTGGGAACTGGGTGATCGCCCTGAACCGACAATCCCTAGAGGATGGCTCAGAGCGTATCTGGGCTTCAACCATTACAACAGGGGCTGATGATGTGACAGGTTTTAGCTTTTATGATGCTGAAGCGAACTACTGGCGTGCCCCTCTGCTGAACTATCGGATTTGGAATATTGGATCCGATGCATCAAATGTATATGCTGCTACCGATCAGGGATTATGGAAATCCAGAGATGGTTTGCACTTTGTACTCCTGCCCAATTTTCATCATGAAGACTACTCAGAAATCGTCTATTCCGATGCGGTATACTCTGTGCTTGTGAACGAGGATGGAACCCTATGGGTGGGCACGGGCGATGGTTTGGCGGTAAGTTTCAACGAAGGCTTATCCTGGAACATTCACAAAGCCCGCACTACAGATAGCTCTGAAGAATTTTATGCCTACCCAAACCCCTTCACGCCCCGCTACGATAAGGTGCTGAATGGTCAGGGAAACTTGATCATTCGCTATAGCGCTGATGCAGGCGAGGCGGTCTCCATTCATATTTTTGATTTTGCCATGCATCGTGTCAGAGAAGTGGTGGGGAATATCGAATCCTCTTTATCTGGCCCACAGGAACGCACCTGGAATGGTCGTAATGAGGGTGGCTACCTTGTCTCCAACGGCACCTATTTCATTCGAATTGAAAGAGGCTCCGATATTCACTGGACGAAAGTGATGGTGATCAATTGAGACCCTTACATATCCAAATGCGAAAGAACATTTCGACAAGCTCAATGTTCAGAATAATGCCACCTACGAAAAACATGTTTGTCTCCCTGAGCTGGTCGAAGGGTCTAATCCTTCCGTTAATGGTGCTACTCGCGTTTCAAGCCACCTTTGCCTCTGGGTTAGGTGGTTTTACAGGTACATCAAACCGATTTACATCTGATCCCCTTTCAGCCGGGACAGGCGGAATTACACTCTTTCACCAAACCAGCACCAACAGCTACTCACAGAATCCAGCTTCACAGGCATTTTTTGGACAACGTAGTTTTGATGCAGGTCTGGTGCAACTCTCGCTGGATCGATTTATTTATACGGTAAATGCTGGAGTACCCCTTCCCCCAACTGCCAGTCTATCTATTGGGCTGATAGCAGCTGGCACGCGAAATATTGAAGCACGTGATTCCAGGGGGTATGCATCAGGTGATTTAAGCGATACAGAAATGACTTATCTCGTCTCATTCTCAAACCGTTTTTCTGAGAAGCTGGCATTCGGTTTGTCCCTGAAAATATTAACCAAACAATTCAGTTCTGATGATGATTGGCTGGATCTCAAAGGGAGTGGTTTTGGTGCCGGCGTGGGATTTGTGTTCAAACCCAAGACCGGGAGTTCACTGGCTCTCTCCCTCAAGGACTGGAATAGTAGTTACAAATGGAAGACTCAGGATGTTTTTGAGCGAGGCAGTAGCTATAAAGATGAGTTCCCCATGAGCTTAGCCTGGGGCTACTTACAGGAGATAGGCACCTTCACTCTTGGGTTAGAACACGACACCTATTTTATAGACGAAAATATATTTCGCGCAACTCTTATGTGGCATGGAATTCAGGCACTTCAATTGAATGCTGGCGTTAGTTTCGAAGATGATATTGTTTATCCCGGTGTCAGTGCCAGATATGAATTATCATGGAAAGAGGGTCCGCCTATGCACATTGATCTGGGCATCAAAACGGGTGCCGAGGGAGAAGGACTCAGAAATTATCTTGGATGGGGAGTAAACTTCTAATGATGAAAAGGATTTTTCTGGTGTTGACAATGATGGGTATGGCCTGGAGTCAGACCGGTTTTGATATTCTGTCAACACCTACCGATGCCCGTGATGCATCACTTGGCTTGACGCTTAATCCTACCGTTAAACCAACTCGCATTCTGACCCATCCCGAATCTGCCGTCACCTTGAGTGTCTGGAATTGGGTTGCAGATATCCAGGGAGCCTATATGGGGATTGCGCTCAATAATGCTCACCTGAGTTTCCAGGCGATGAACAGTGGTGAACTGGAGTATCGCAATGAAATTCCCACAGAGGAACCATTGAGTACTTTTCAGTATAATCTGTTCAATACCGGGGGTGCCTATGCCCGAGAATTCGGACCTGTTATCCTGGGATTGGGTGGCGAATTGGTCTATGAACGTACCTTAAATGCCAGTTCCACCAGTCTCGCTCTCAATCTGGCTGCTGCATATCCGCTGAATGATCGCTTCATCGTGAGTGGTGGTTTGAGACACTTTGGTCTAAGTGGAGAACTGGATGAAGAGACGACCAAACTTCCCTCTGAAATGTGGGTGGAAGTTGATGCTCAGTTTAATCAATTGTCAGTTCTGGCTGAGATCAACTCTGGATCATTTCCAAACGCTGTGGGCCTCTCTTATTCACTCCTTGATAAATTCGAAATCATGGGCGGGTTTCAGGTTGAAGCTGCTGATCCTGATGTACGCATTCATCCCTCAGCTGGCTTTACAGCAGATTGGTCAAATTTCACACTGGGTTATTCTATTTATCAACTGAATCATACTCTGGGTGCTCGTCACTTTATCTCTCTCTTCTGGAATTATTAGATGAGCATGCTTTTTCCCACCTGGCAATATCAAATGCCAGGAGAAAGTAATCGTTATGTCTGATACTTTTGTAGCCCTCCCCTCCGTTACCAGAGATGGCAGCATGATCTTCGGAAAAAACAGTAATCGTGAAGCTGCCGAGGTTCAACTCCTGGAGTATCATCCAGAATGTCGCCATGATCCCAGTGATGTGGTTGCCTGTACTCATATGAGTATTCCCCAGGTAGAAGAAATCCATGCTGTACTCATCAGTCGCCCCTTCTGGATGTGGGGTGCTGAGATTGGTTCCAATGATCGAGGTGTGGTCATCGGGAATGAAGCGGTATTCACCAAAATGCCTGTCCAGAAAGAGGGTGGTCTCACAGGGATGGATCTTTTGCGTCTGGCATTAGAGCGACGCAGCTCAGCCCGAGGTGCCCTGGAAACCATTACAGAATTACTTGAGAAGCATGGTCAAGGTGGCAATTGTGGCTATAACAATAAGTCGTTCTACTATCACAATAGCTTTCTTATCGCCGATCCCAATGAAGCCTGGGTCTTGGAGACTGCAGGACATCTGTGGGCAGCCAAAAAGGTAGAAGACTACTATGCTATCAGTAATGGTCTCACCATCGGGAAAGATTTTGATCTTATGCATGAAGACTTGATCTACACGGCTCTGGAAAAGGGTTGGATCAAGAAAAAGTCGGATTTTCATTTTGCCAACTGCTACTCTGATACCTTCTATACCAAATTTTCTGCCTGTGCTACACGACAGTCACGTTCACATCAAATGTTAAGAACCAAGAATTATGCCCTGACAGATGCATTTGCTCATCTGCGGGATCATGGAGAGGGACCCTATCGACCTGACAACCATTTCCTCATGGACCATGTCTGTGGCCATGCCGGAGCCAGTCCAGCCAGGCAGGCATCCCAAACGACTGCTTCTTTTGTAGCCCACCTGACCCAGGACAAGGAGACTTATTGGGCAACAGCCACCTCCAGCCCATGTACATCCATATTTAAACCGATCTGGTTTGTTGATGATCCACTCCCCACATCTTTCGCAGGGGAAAATTTGGAAAAATTTGATGATGATATTTTCTGGTGGCATCATGAGGAGCTCCATCGTCAAATCTTACTCGACTTCGAGCATCGCAATATGCTGATCAGGCAGGAATTTGAAGTTTTAGAAAATCGATGGTTGAAGGAAGCTGAAGAAGTTGGAGTAGCCACGCGGGCTGCCCTCACAGCGGAGGCTTTTAGCCTGGAACGAGATACCGCTGATGCCCTCATCGCCATGCTTGAAACTGAAAGCATCGAGCAAAAACCTCACTTCCCATATCGGCGCTTCTGGAAAAAACAAAATCAAATGGTTGACCTAAGTTTGAAATAGGTCAGGCTATTTTGTCCTACTAATGGGGGACGCTGGGGCTCTCGAAGTGTTAGCGGATTTTGGGACAAACATTTATCCTTCGAGTCTGCCCTACGGGCACCTCAGGAAGACATACTATTTATCCTTATATTAAGCTGGATTTTTCTTCCACAAGCCTGACAGATAATTATCTTGACTAAATGCGCCTCTACGTATTTGCAGCCCTTTTAATCATCCTTTCTGGACTTCTAAATCCAGCAGCAGCCCAATTGAATAAACCTGCCATAGATGATTTTGACAATACAACCATTGTGGGCGAAATGGGACTTACTGTAACCAACTTTGGAATTATCGGTGAGGGATGGAATAACCCAAACCAGGCTTCCTGCCGTTATAAGCAATATGGCACTGAGCGAGAGATGGTCGAGCTCATGAGTTATGGTGGTTTATGGATAGGTGGAATTCCAATCGTTGGTGGTGAAGAGCAGCTCCCCCGCGTATCCACTGCTATTGTTGATGGCGCCTTCGACTATGGTGAAGAAGGTTTTGAGTTTACTACTTCATCTGCTGTAGGTGATACTATCCAGACCCGTTCAAGCATTTCTTCTGCAGGAACCTCTCCCCTGGCCTCCTATTTTTCCCTTGAAGCTGTGAGTCATCAGGATTTGATCGCAGATTTTAAAGACTCCGACTCTGATATCATCAACCATGTCCCGCTGGGTATTGAAGTTCATCTAGAGACTTATGCCTGGAGTCATTCATTTATGGAATCCTTTGTCATTCTGGACTACACCATTACCAATCGAAGCGACTTGAGCGATTCCAACGGCACAGGCTGGGATATCAAAGATGTTTATGCCGGTATATGGGCGGATGCATCTGTGAATAATATGAATTATAAGAGCCGCTGGGAACCAGGAAGTGGCTTTAGCTGGTATGACAATATCAATAGTTTTGAACGCTCCTACAATACCAATGGGTACCCACGCAATATTGGCTACCAATATGATTATGATGGGGATGATGGCTGGTCCCGTGTGTATTTCGGTATCATGGCCCTGCATGGTCCTAATAAACGGTCTACCTCCCACTCTGATAGCCAGGGCGACTGGTACACCTATTACAACCCCTGGCGTTGGAATAGTCCTGAGAACCAGGATATACCAGAATTTAACATGCCCATCTCTGATGAAGAGCGATACACCAAGCTTTCCAGCTCTCCTTTTTATGATCAGGATTTTATCCAGAATAACGATGGTCAGCCTTGGCAGGATCTGCCCAATTCATGGATGATGCTGGTTTCTGCCGGACCCTTTGGCACGTTGCCTGAAGATGATGGCTTTGTGCTTCCTGTAGGGGAATCAATCAATGTGGTTTTCGCCGTCATTGGAGCGCCCTGGTCCCATCAAGGCTCCAGCAATAACTTTCTCCGTCGTCAGGACTTGATTAAAAATGCCGATTGGGCACAGAAAGCCTTCAATGGTGAAGATGTCAATGGCAACTCTGTCCTTGATGAAGGTGAAGATTTAAATGAGAATGGTGTGCTTGACCGCTACATCGTTCCAGAACCACCTCCTTCGCCTGATCTGGCTGTGGTAGCGGAAGATCAGCAAGTCACCCTATACTGGAATAATGTCCCCGAATCCGCTCTGGATCCAGTTTCCCGGAAACATGATTTTGCTGGATACCGCATTTATGGCAGCACCAAAACCAGCGGAAATGAATCCCAGTATTCTCTTCTAGCTGAATTTGATCTCATTGGGGATGAGTTTGGATATGACTCCGGTTTTGATCTGGTTCAGATTTTCAATGATATGGGTATGGCAGATTCAATCGAAATCAAGGGACACTATTATCATTACAAGTGGGTTAATCAAGGGGTGCAGAATGGTTGGCCCAATAGTACCGTCTATGCTATCACTGCCTTTGATGGTGGCGATGAAGATACGGGTCTTGCCAGTCTGGAGAGTTCCAGAAATGATAACCGAATCAGTGTTATACCAGGAACCTCGCCGACTTCAGATGCTGAAAATCATCCAGTTTCCGTATATCCAAATCCCTATCGGGTGCAAGCCAGTTGGGACGGTGGAGGTCAAAGAGAACGACTGGTCTGGTTTAGAAATCTTCCTGCAAAATCAATCATCCGTATCTACACACTGAGTGGAGATCTTGTAGAAGAGATTGATCATGAGAGCGATGCGTACAATGGCGGTGATATTAGAAGAGTCCCCGCAGGGAATACTATTTTATCTGGCGGGGAACACCCCTGGGATCTGATCACAAAATTTGATGAACCCATCTCAACGGGGATGTACGTCTATACTGTGCAAAATTTGAGTAATAGTCATGTCCAGACGGGCAAGCTATTGGTTATAAAATAAGCAAGTGGTGTCTTTAGACATTTAAAGACAGCCCGAGATATGAAATGGCCATCAGTTTGAATGGCTCGAACAAAAGAGGAGAAATCCATGAAAAAAATGTTACTCTTGTCTATCCTGATATTGTCGGTGGCGAGTGTCCAGGCAGTTGACTATGAGACAGAGATTCAACCCATATTTAACGCGAGTTGTGCTGGTTGTCATGGCACTAACGGTGGTTTAAGCCTGGCTGTTGGGGCAAGCTTTGATAACCTGGTAGATGTGGCTGCCAGTTCTACCTATCCAGGAGCATTTCGCGTGGTTAGTGGAGACCCAGCGGCTTCTGTATTGTATAACAAGGTTGCCGCCACAGATGTCCACGGTGGACAGATGCCACCTTCGGCTGCCCTGACAGTAGACCAGATTGCCTTGATCAGCACCTGGATTAATGAACTTGGCGCAGCAACACCAATGACTATTGCCGCGGCTAGAGCCGCAGCTGAAGATTCAGTAGTTACTATTCAGGGTATCATTACCGCAACCACATTTGGAACTGTTGGATCTTCGACCCAGGCAGCTATCCAGGATGATACTGGTGCTTTGATTGTATATGCCGGTGGTTTTGATGCAGGCCTTGCAGTGGGTGATGAAGTCGTGGTAACCGGCCCAATTGCTATCTATAGCGGTTTGATTGAAGTTGCCCCCACCGCACCAACTGACTTCGAAATCTTGAGCTCCGGAAATGATTTACCCGCTATTCAGAATTTGACGGTTCCTGAGATTCTGGCAAATGGTGTCAATTATGAATCTGAATTTGTACATCTCGATAGCATGACCATCGTGGATGGTGACTGGCCTACTTCTAGTTCCAGTGTGAACATGACCATTGCCGATGTGGATGGTGTGACTATGACCATGCGTATCGATGGTGATACAGATTTGCATACTTATGATGCCATGTTGGGATATTTCACTCTTGATGCCATCGTTGGTCGTTACAACGATGTTTTCCAGGTTTTCCCAAGATATTATACAGACCTCCAACAGATCGGAGACCCTACACCACTTATTGCTGCTGTAACACAAGATCCAGTCAGTCCAATCCCCACAGATGATGTGACTGTTTCAGCCACAATCATTGATAATTCCTCGGTGGTTTCAGCCTCATTGGAATATGTGGTGGATAGTGGAACTGAAATGGTGGTTGTCATGACCGCAGGTGAAGACGACTTATATACCGGTGTTATACCAGCTCAAGTAGCTAATGCCATCGTCAGTTATACAATAAGTGCCACTGATGATCTTGGTGGTGTCAGCACCACTGAAGCATACAACTACATCGTTTATGGTGGTTCCGTCAATACGATTGCCTCCCTACAGGATGGTACGGTGCCAACAGGAACATCTGTAACTATTAAAGGAATTGTTACTGCAGAGCCATATGCCTTTTATCCTGAAGATGATCTACACTATTACTTTATTCAGGATGATGTTGCTGCCCTATCAGGAATCAAGGTTTATGATCCTGGTCGTGCTCTGAGCCAAGGTGATGAAGTTCGATTGACAGGAACGGTTGATGAATATTATGATTTGACTGAAATCGTCGATGTTACTGAAATCGAAGTTTTAAGTAGTGGCAACACAATAGATCCTCTGGTGGTTACTCTGGCAACTGACATGGAAATGTATGAGGGTTGCTTGATTGAGATTCAAGATGTTACCGTTGCAAATCCTGATCGAGGTTATGGTGAATGGAGTGTCACAGATGGTACCACTGAGATCATTCTTGATGATGCTGCTGACTACTTCTATACACCTATCGCGGATGAGGCACTTTCTTCCATCGTTGGTGTCTTGGACTATTCCTTTGGTGCCTACAAACTGCTACCCCGTCTGGCAAATGATATTCAAACTGCAGATCTCTTAACACGTATTCAGGCCATCCAGCAGGTCAGATATTCTGATCTTATGCCAAAATATTCAGCTCTAGATAGCTCGGTTTGGTTTGCTGACACCAGCTATTATCATGAGAAGTGGACTGATACCCTGATCGTTACCGTTCGCGGAATTGTCACCATGCCTACTGGTCTTTCCTACGCAGGTAACGGCGTCAAATTCATTCTACAAGATGTGAATGGCGGCCCTTGGTCCTCTATCCTGAGTTACAGTCCCGATTCAACAACATTCCCAGTTCTTTTTGAAGGGGATCTGGTTGAGTTGACAGGACGTATTCTTGAGTTTGACACCCATGAAGGTACCCATGCATCCAATATGACAGAACTTTGGATTACTGAAGAAGCCGATCTCCTGAATTTCGGTCTGTCCGTTCCTGAAGAACCCGTCGTTCCCACAGGCGATCTACGCTGGCCTACTACTGCTGAGCAGTGGGGTAATGTGACTGTAAAGGTTGAAAATGCCGTTATTACCGAACTTGACCCAACTGGTTTTGACATCCTGGTCATTGATGATGGTAGCGGTGGTGTTTTTGTAGACGATGATTCTGATAGTCTCTCTGCCTATATCCAACCTCCTGTTGGAACTGTCTTTGATGAGGTTCGTGGATGGATATATCACCATTACGGTTCCTACGCTGACTCCTCAACTTACAAGCTGGTTCCCCTGTATGAATCTGACCTGATTCTGAATACGGTAGCCATTGACCGCGTGGTTGTGCCTGAAGGTTATGCATTGGGCAACTATCCCAACCCCTTCAACCCAACAACCAATATTGCCTTCCGTATTCCTGAAGCACAGTCTGTTCAATTGGTGATCTACAACCAACTCGGTCAGTATGTGACAACGTTGATGGATCAATCATTGAGCGCGGGCGAATATCAGGTTGTCTGGAATGGATTGAATGAAAAAGGTCGTCCCGTATCATCAGGTCTGTACTTCTACCGCATGGTAGCAGGTTCAGAACAGTTGGTCGGAAAAATGACCTATTTGAAATAATATCATGAGCTATTCCCGCCTGGTGTTTTGCATCGGGCGGGAGTTGCTTTGAGGAAATCTTAGACACGAATCGCACGAATATGACCATGAACACGAATTGCATCATTGGGAGTTTCAAAGACGAGTGTCTAGAGATACAAAAGTTGTTAGAGGTGAGTAAACTGAAGCATTCTGGATACTTTTTGAATAATTACGCCGGCTTTCAAGCCGGTGGTAGTGCCTATATTCAAAATTATAGGACTTTAGTCCAAAAAGTTTGGACTAAAGTCCTATCTTCCTCGAATCTCTGCCCCCCCGACCTCAAGGACGGGGTAATATTGAGAGTAAACTCGTGAGTGGGTTAATTAGAATCATGAAACCAGGTATTTTCATATTGCTTGTGTTTCTATTTATTATTGCCTGTGAGTCTCTGGAAAACCCCTTCCTCGATGAATTGCCATCTGATGGAATGGACAATGCAACACCAGAAACACATCTCTTTCTCACGTTTGCACCTGATCGTATTGATACTGTGCTGTCAGACACCAGCTCTGATACCACCTTCATATTCAACAGATTTATTGCCGATACCACTACAAGTCATCAGGTCATGTACTGGTGGGGAGAAGATTCAGATGGGGAAGTGGTTGCTTACCATTACCGCTGGAATTTTGAAGATACCTGGATCCGCAGTACAACTGAGTCAGATACATTCTTCCTGCCGCTCCAGATTGCCTATGATGAGTTCCTTTTTGAAGTGAAGGCAGAAGATAATGAAGGCGCATTGGATCCCACACCAGCAACCCTGCGTATTCCCGTAGCTAATTCTCATCCAGTTATAGAGTTTGCCAACAATAGCAACCCCACTGCAGGAAACAATCCAGACGTCACCCATGTTACCTTTCCTACCCGGACTTTTTCCTGGTCCGTAAGTGATATCGATGGCCTGGAAACCATCAATCAGATTCGCTTTAAATTGGATAGCACCAGCAATTGGACCTATCGAGACGGCAACGTATCCAGTGAGACTTTGACCGATATAGCTCCTGGATTTCACACCTTTTATGTTCAAGCCATTGACACAGCAGGTGCCTATAGCAATCTACTCCAATTTCCTGATTCAACGGATGCGGCTGCCCCCAATGGCTGGCGAGTGGTCGAGCCCGTGGGTGATATCCTCTTGATTGATGACTACAAGCTTGATGATGGATCTACACATAGTTTTTACAAGAACATCCTGGATTCACTGGTTGGCGTGGACAATTATTCAGAGCTGGAACTGGGTTATGATGAAAAAGCCTTACCAGGTGCCACGACAGACCAACTGGCCATGTTTAATTATTTTAATACGGTAGTATGGTACCATTACTCAGAAGCACCTTCACTCTCAGGAGCTGATGGTGCCTTAAGAACCTATCTGGAATCAGGTGGCAATGTATTTGTCTCCAGTATCTTTATTGATACGGATTACACCTTCACCTCCATCGACTCAAACTGGGTGATCAATCCTTCAGGTCGTATGCTCACTGGTCTTGACATCAACATGGTCGACCTGAGTGTAAGCGATTCAACAGCCCTTTTACCAAATCTTTCTCTGAACTCCTCTGCTCTGATTGCTCGTAGAGTGAGCGCCTATTATCCTGCTAATCTCATAGATGGTGAGACCAGTCAGGATTTATTTATTCTCCAGGATCCTCGTAATACAAATGATGCCTGGACTGGCAACCCACCCGTTGCCCAACTTTTCAGGCCATCCACTGGATCAGGACAATCCATCTTTTTTAGTCTGCCCCTGCATCTTTGCGATGGTAATGCGAACATCATTCCAGTCATGGATTATCTACTCTTCAAGGTCTTTGAATAGTGCGCGGTCTGATCACACTCCTGCTTATTTTTTCATTTGCTTTGACTGCCTTTGGTCAGGGAAGTTGTGTCATTGAGGGAAGGGTCAGTGATCCCGAGTCCGGCGAAACCCTCCCTGGTGTGAACGTAATTATCAAAGGAACCTATTATGGCAGCGCCACTGATTTGGAGGGGCATTTCAGACTGACAGGTATGTCGCCAGGAACCTACGATATTGAATTCTCCATGATCGGTTACAAGGTCGTCCTCAAGACCAATACCATTGTGACCTTTGCCGAGCCTACCTATGTGGAAATGGAGCTGGAACAGACCACCCTGGCCCTGGGTCAGGAAGTTGTGGTTGAAGGTGAACGCCCTCTATTTGAGGTAGATCAGACAGCCTCCAGTGTGAGACTCACCGCAGATGACCTGAAAATGAATATTGTGGAAAATGTTGGTGATGTCCTGGCTGAACAGGCAGGTATTACCTCTCAGGACAATGAAATTCATATTCGTGGTGGTCGAGTAGATGAATCCATGTTTATCGTGGATGGGATGTCCGTGAAGGACCCGCTTTCGGGCAGTGCCAACAATTTGTATCTGAATGTGGACGCCATCGAAGAACTGGAAGTCATTACAGGTGGTTTTAATGCTGAATATGGTCAGGCTATGTCTGGTATTATCAATATCCGCATCAAGGAAGGTTCGCAGGACTACCACGGAACGCTATCCTATTCCAGCGATCATTTTGGTCTGAAGAAATTACCTTGGGATGCCTTTACCAAAGATAGAGTTGAATTCACCTTGAGTGGCCCGGAGATTTTCACTGGGACAATGAAAATGCTGGGATTGAAACTTCCCGGTCAATTCAGTTTTTTCCTGAATGGGTATATGCACCTCAATGATACCTACCTCCCAGGTGCTGACTTCCTGGTTCCATCACAATCATGGATGGAAAATATGGCAAAGCGGCAGGAAAATGACTGGCATGGTCTCTACAAATTGACCTGGCGGATCAATAGTCAGCAAAAGGTCAGCTTCTCCTACGATTATTCTCTGAATATCAATCAGGGTTATGGTTTTCCTTACGAGTATCAAAACATGCTGAACAATTACAACACCATCACGAAGGAATCGGTCCTAACTTCAATGTTGTATACCCATACCCTTTCATCAAAACTGTTCTACGAAATCACCATGGGCCGCTTTTTTACTAATATTCATTCTGCAGTTCAAAACAAGCATTGGACTGAGTACCAGCAGACCACCGACACTGAACCTATTAATTACTACTTGATTGGGATGGATGGTGAGATCGATATTGCCTATGGGGATGAGTTTTGGGATCATGGCGATGCATCTGACTGGTATGACTATTACTCCGACAACTTCTCTCTTGATGCAGATATCAACTATCAGCCCTCGAAACGTCATAGTTTTAAACTGGGTTATGATCATAAACGGTCAGAGCTGCAAGTCATCGATATTGATTCTCCCTGGTTGGGTGAATCAGGTCTTGGTCGTAACTATGATTTTTGGAATGTTATCACTGACTATGGTGCTTTCTATATCCAGGATCGTATCACCTTTGATGGTATGATTGCTAATCTGGGTATCCGATATGATTACTGGTTCCCTGGACAATACCTGGAAGATGCTGTAGCAGATAGCTCCGTGCTCACCATTACAGATGCTGCCCGAGCCAAATTCTATGCCGAGACTTTCGAATTTGCAGGGCACCGGGCCAAAGGACATTTAAGCCCCCGACTGGGAATATCCCATCCAGTGACAGACTCTGATGTATTGTACTTCAACTATGGGCATTTCTCACAATTGCCGACCTTCAACTACGTCTATGCAAAACTGCGCTCATCGGCTGAAGCTACTTATCAGCTCTTTGGCAACCCAAACCTTTCACCCAAGACGACTGTAGCCTATGAGATTGGTATTAAACATAAATTTGATGCCAACCAGGTCCTGGAAATCAAAGCCTTTTACAAGGATATGTTCAACTATGAGACCAGTCAACGGGTAACTCTTTACAATCCTCGTTATGGTCACCTCTCCTACCTCATTTACATCAATATGGATTATGCTCGATCTCGGGGCATTGAGATGAAATTCAGACGCCGCTTTGCCAAGTTTTTCTCTGCCGATGCCAACCTGAGTTACAGTTTTACCACAGGCAAGAGCTCCACACCTCTGGATAATCTCCTGGTAGAGGCGGGTCGTCTTGATGAAAAACCATTGGGAGAGAATTTTTTACGCTGGGATCAACCCTTTAGCATTTTTACAAATCTGCACTTCAATGTGGGTAAAAAAGATGAACTCCACCTCTTTGGAATACAACTTCCCAGAGATTGGGGTGTTTCGACGCGTATCGAGTATCAAGCAGGTCGTCGCTATACGGGTATGGACAATATCACCATACGGGAAGTAGACGGTAAATTTTATTATGAGGGTCGATCCAAAAGTGATACGCCCTTTTCTGAAACCGCAGATCCTTTCACTACTGTTGACATGAAGCTGAATAAGTATTTCCAGGTCAATGGTCTGCAATTGAAAGCCTATTGCACCATCGAAAACCTTTTCAATGTGAAACGTCCCCGGAGCATTAATCCTTTTACAGGTAAGGGCTATGATCCAGGTGAAATCTATTCCTATGGGTATATCAACCGTCCTGACCCCAACTATAATCCTGGTCGCTATTCTATTCCAAGGACTGTGGAGCTGGGATTGAGTTTGAGATTCTAATGCGACGTTTTCTGATCATAGCAACCCTTTTGCTCGCCACCCAATTTGTTCTGGGTCAGGGTAATCTGTTCCCAAGTCTGGGTGGGCAACGTGCCGGGACATCATCCTTCTCATTTCTAAAGATAGGGATAGGTGCACGGGCTCATGGAATGGCTGGAGCTTACACCGCTGTCGCTGATGATGCTTCAAGTCTTTTCTGGAACCCCGCCGGTGCAGCACAGACTACGGAGACCGTAAATATCATGGTGGATCAGAGTCAATGGATTGCGGATTTCCAATTGAGTACCTTTGCTGGTGTCTGGAAATTTGGACGTGTTCATCATCTTGGTATCAGTGCCTTGGCGCTGTATGCTCCACCAACTGAGATTACGACAGAATATCGTCCTGATGGAACTGGAGAATATTTCAATTATGGAGATATGCTCCTGGGTCTCACCTATGCGATGAGAATGACAGATCGCTTTTCATTTGGGCTCACCACAAAACTGGTAGAGGAGCAACTGGCAGATCTGACCATGCGCAGTGTACTGCTGGATCTGGGCACCTACTATCGAACGGGCTACAAAGATTTACGTTTTGCTGTGTCATTGCTGAATTTCGGCTCACCGTCCCGTCCCGATGGTAAATATGAAGGTACGGATAGCACGGCAGCAGAATACGAAGCCTTTGCCCCCCCAACTATTTTTCGATTGGGAGTAGCCCATGAATGGCTCCAGTCCCCCAATCAGAAATTTATCAGCTCCATCCAGCTTAATCATCCCGTGGACAATGCTGAGAATATTTCACTTGGTCTAGAATACGGTTTTCGCGACATGCTCTACTTGCGAAGCGGCTATCACTTTGGTGATGAAGTGCGTTCCTGGACATTGGGTCTGGGTATCGAGTGGTCGGGATTCAGTTTTGGTTATTCATATGCTGATATGTCTGATCTAAATAGCTCTGAGCACATCAGCCTGGGATGGTCATTCTAATGCAGCGCCTTATCAAATATTTTTTCAGCATGCTCATGGGTTTCACCATCATCTCTTGCGGTATTAAGGTGGATCTTCCTACTGAAACCACTGAGTTTGACCCTGTCTTTGGTGCTGGAGACACTTCCTACATACGCATTAGTCCGGACTGGGATGCAGCCAATGGCTATGCCTTCACCAATCCAAGTGATATCATTGTTGGTGCCGACGGCTATGTGTTTGTGGCCGATTATGATCAATCTGCCATCCATGTCATCAGTGCTTCGGGAGAAGAGGTCGTGAATGATGACTATGGAAACAAATTTGAAACGCTAACAAGTCTGGTTGATGGATCGGGCGCAAGCATTTCACCCTTTGCCATTGATCAGGATCATCGCCTTAATCTGTTCATAGCAGACAGCAGTAATCGACTCATGGTCTGGAATCAATATCTGAATAATGTGGGTGTAGATTCCATAGCAGTCAACATTGCCATGAGGTCCCCGACAGGTGATTCAATCTGGGTTCATGATTTTGATTCCATAACAACACTGCAGGCGGAGGATTGGAGCATCGGTTCCATTGAGTGGTCTCATGAGAATCTTGATTATTGGTTGGCACCTTATGCTTTCTGGGATGCCAGCGACAGTCTGGAGGCAATTAAGGTTGCGAGATATTTTATTGATCCTACCAATGTTCATGTTACAGGTGTCAGCAGCTTCGGTGATTTGTGTTTTGTAGCTGATGCAAATTCAAATGCCATTTTAGAGCTGGAATATGTTCCCGTGGCTCTCCTTTGGACGAGTGGAGGTGACCAGATATTGGTCTACAGTGGAACGATTTCAGGACGCGCCGTCTCTCCTGGAACTGGCAATGGGACTGTGAATGATCCCCGAGGGATGACCCAAGGTAAAGATGGAGCATTGTACTATACACAATGGGGAGAAAATTTTAGCGTCCATAAAGTCGGGGGCAGTTCGGGATTTGAATATGGTGAAGATGATATTATGGAAATTGAACGCTATGACAGAGCCTCTGATGTAAGTCTTGATCCCATAGGCAATATTTATGTAGCCGATACAGGTCACAACCGTATTCAACAATTCAACGCCTCTGGAAGGTTCACTTTTAATATTGGAATGAGTCGGGTTCTTGTGGATTCCAGCTACATAGATTCCTTCCTGGTTGGATCCACCTATGAATACATCACCAGAGATACAACCTATCAGGTTGAAGTGGCAGATATTCTGGATGAACCACGCGCTGTGGCAGTGGATGCGACGGGTGTGGTTTATATCGCTGACACAAATCATCAACGCGTGATGCGCTATCGACTTTCCACTGAGTTGGATTACACTACCGAAGAATAGAAGCATCAAATGATTAGTTTTACCGGGGGTAAATCGTGAAAACATTCAAACCAATCCTCATTATTCTGATTCTCATTGTCATCATCATTGTCATCTTCTCGCTCATGGGGAAATCCCAACAAATGATAGTGGTCTACGAGGGAAATGATAGTAAACAACCCATAGAAATGACCGTGGGTAGGTTTCAGGACGGTGAGTGTGGTATGCTCATCAATGATCTGGATTTTGCTTCCCAGGTTGTGGCTCCAGATGGGAAAACCTGGTTCTTTGATGATCATGGCTGTATGGCCGCCTGGTTAAGTGCCAGACCCTTCAAAGATGAGGCGATCATCTGGGTAAAGGATTTGCCCTCTGGTGAGTGGATAGATGGAAGTCATGCATGGTATAGTCGCACGGATCAAACCCCTATGTCGTACGGATTTGGAGCATATAAGACCTATCGGGAGGGTCTCATTGATTTTACCACCATGCAGCAAGCCATGTTGAAGGGTGAAACCATGGCTAATTTGAACTTTCGCAATCAGCTTATGGAGAAATAATGGAAACAGTCAACATTATTTCTATCATTACTATCGCCTTCATGGGTTCATTTGGTCATTGTATCGGGATGTGCGGTGGCATTGTCATTGCCTATTCAACAGCCGGTCTGGAGAAGGATCGCAGCAGAACCGCTCAGGCAATCTCTCATTTGCTCTATTCCCTGGGAAGGGTCACCACTTACACAGTTCTGGGGGCTATATTTGGAATTCTGGGCGGCGTGGTTGTTTTTAATAACACCACCAACGGTATTCTCTGGATTGTGGCCGGAGTAGCCATGATCATTGCCGGTCTGTCTCTATTTGGAAAACTGCATGTCCTGAAATTTTTTGAAACATCCTTTGCCAGTTCAAAGTGGTATCAGACAACATTTAAAAATCTTTTGAAGAGTGAATCCCTCCTGGGGTTCTATTTGCTGGGAATGCTAAATGGATTACTGCCCTGTGGGTTTGTGTATTTCTTTGCTATCACTGCAGCGAGTACCGCGAGCCCGGCTTATGGAGCTTTCGTGATGTTCATATTTGGCTTGAGCACGATTCCAGCTCTGTTCAGTCTGGGCTTTTTTGTCGGTCTTTTTAAGAAGCTAAAATTTCGTCATGTAATGACCCAATTGGCAGCTCTTTCGGTGATCATTTATGGCTTCTACACGTTATACAATGGCTATCGCTATTTAGTAGAACCTGCCCGTACTATCCTGGAGTGTCACTAAAGTATCGCTGACAGAAACCGACGACTGAGCTTGTCGAAGTCTGAGGTGGTCTCTCTATTTACAACGAAGCCGATGAATAGTTACAGTGTTTGTTTCGTGTATTTCGTCTCAGTCGTTGTGAGCATTATCTTCTCTTCCAATTGATTCATATATCATAAACTCGGATCGTCACCACCAATTTCGACGAGCTCAATCTCCGGTGGCTGAGCCTGTCGAAGCCAAAAGGATTCTCGGATCATAGCTGGCTCATACTATTCTTTTCACAACGAAATCTAGGAAAACGACGAATTGCACAATTAAATCTTTTCGTGCGCTTCGTCAGTTTCGTTGCAAGCCTAAACTATTTAATCTATTGATTGATACATTTTGCATTGAGATAATCACCTGCAACTTCGACGAGCTCAGTCTCCAGTGGGTGAGGGTGTCGAAGCCAGATACACCTCAATAAAACAAAAAATCCGCCACAGCGGATATTCATCATTCCAATTGTCAGTAAATTTTATTTAAAGAGTGCTTTTAAAGATCCCCAGGTACGTGGTACCACATCCAGGGTGGATTGGATGGAAATCACATCACTCAATTGAGAATTGCCGTCCATATCTTTAATTTTCAGGCGATAGAAATAGTTCCGGCCTGAAACTTTGGCAATGATAGAATCATCAATAAAGGTATAACCACTTCCCCGTCCTTGGGCATGTAGAAAACCGATTTCAAAAAAGGTATGTCCATCAGTACTGCGTTGGACTTCAAAACCCACCAGCGCATTTTCATTAGAGGTGTTCCACTGGATAATGATGCGGGATGCATCTGAGTAACCACTAAAGCCATTCAGGGTAGCATTACCAAAACTGCTGGTAACCAGGATCATCATCACGAGCATGGTGTTGAGATATTTCACGGAGCGAAAATAGTTATCAGGCCTGAACAAACCAATCTCTTTTTGCTAATTATTTATGACTATTGGATTTGGATCATACTGACTACTCGGTGAGATCGACTATAGATATTCTGTCTCTGCACCTCGAATATGAAATCCATCTTATCAAGTGTTTTCACTTTCTTTTATCTTGTGGCATCAGCAATTATCTATAACAAAAAAGAGGCTTGGTCTTACAAGCACTAAAAACGTTACAAATATAACGTTTTGCTTTGTTTTGATCTCTCTCACTAGTTAAAAATGTTTTAACTATATTCGAACATTCCAATAACAACTTGATGGCTTCATACGAGATGGCCATATATTTTTAAGTCTATCAGAAAGTATTTTATCCTGATAGCACAAATAGCATAGCCATTCGTAATAGTTATATTGAATCATGTATCGAAGTAAACTATTAGAATCTATGCAAAAGATCGCCTGCGCACCTTTTCGAACTTCTAGACATCACTCCTTAATTTCCATTAATCTCAACCTGAAATCCTGCTCTTAAGCAATCACATCTAATGACACCAACCACACTCATATCCACCAGGAATATTCATAAATCATACAGCAATACCCTGCTATTTAAAGACCTGTCCGTTAATATTCATGGAGGCGAGCGCATTGGTCTCATCGGTCCCAATGGTGCCGGAAAGTCAACCCTCTTGAAGATTTTGGCCAGCCAGGAAGAAGTGGATAGTGGAGAGCTATCCTTTAGCTCTGGGATACGTGTATCCTACCTGCCCCAGGTTGATATTTTTGATGACCAGTTATCAATCAAGGAGATCATTCTTCCGCACTTTCCCGACCATCTCGCAGAGTGGGAAATACAGAAACAGCTCAATGATATTCAAGATCAGATCCAGTTCTCGAGCCTGGAAATACTTGCTGGGACATTATCCGGAGGATGGAAAAAACGCCTCTCTATCGCCTGTATACTGGCACAGGAAAATGATCTGGTTCTCCTGGATGAGCCAACCAACCATCTTGATCTCCAGGGAATCCTGTGGCTTGAATCTTTTCTTCAGAAGGCACGGTTTGCATTCATCCTCATTAGCCATGATCGTTTTATACTGGAAAACACCTGTAACCGTATCATGGATCTGGATCGTCGCTATAAACAGGGCTATCTCAAAGTCCGGGGCAACTACTCCCAATTCCTTCAGGATCAGGAGAAATACCTGAGTGATCAGCGTATAGAAGAACTGGCCCTTTCAAATAAAGTCAGACGTGAAGTCGACTGGTTGCGACATGGACCCAAAGCCCGCACCACCAAAGCCCAGTATCATGTGGATAAGGCTTATGAGATGATCGATGATCTGTCTGAATTACAAAAACGAAATAATATGCAAACGGAAGCTGGACTCAAATTTGAAGCTGGTGATCGTCGATCAAAAAAACTTCTTCATGCCAAGGGAATCAGCAAAACCAGAGGGGGTCAAGCCCTCTTCAAGGATCTCGAGCTATTTCTCTCTCCAAAAATGAAAATCGGCATTATGGGTGTCAATGGCAGTGGCAAGAGTAGCCTCATAGATGTCCTGCGGGGAGAGCTTGATGCTGACTCAGGGGATGTTGAAATCACCCAGGGGGTGAATCTGGTAACGCTTGATCAAAACAGACTTCTCCCAGAAGGAAAGTTGTCCCTCAAGCGTGCTCTAGCTCCTGATGGGGATACAGTCATTCTCCATGGGACTCCCCTCCATGTCAGCGCCTGGGCTCAGAAATTTCTATTTCAGAAGGAACAGCTGGAACTGCCTATCTCGCAATTATCAGGTGGAGAAAAAGCACGCGTATTACTGGCGAAGATTATGCTGGAGACGGCAGAAATACTGATCCTGGATGAGCCCACCAATGATTTGGATATACCCACCCTGGAGATTCTTGAGGAGAGCCTTTTGGAGTTCAGCGGTGCCTTGCTCCTGATTACTCATGATCGATACTTGATGGATCGTGTATGTGATGAAATTATTTACCTCGCTGGTGATGGCCTTGTGAAGGTATTTGCTGACACCTATCAATTGACAACCTATCAGAAGTCCCTTCAGCTCACCCAGGAGCCCGTTGAAGTTCGTAACCCCAGCGACAACAAACTTCGTCATCATCAACTTAAAACGCTACGCAAAGCTTTTAATAAAACTGAACGCGATATTGATAAAGCTGAGTTAAAGAAAACTGAGCTTGATGCAAAACTTCACGATCCTGAAAACGCCTCTGATCCTGCCACACTTGCAGAACTATCTCAAGCTATCGATAAGTTAAATGTCGAGCTTGAATCTCTTCTGGAAGATTGGGAATCTCTGGGGGAAGAGATAGCTGATATCGAAGGTTGAGCTCGTCGAAACCTTAATCAGTGGCACAGGGCGTATTGGGCATTTCGACAAGCTCAATGTCCAATACTCAGAGTTATCGCGGCAAAGCCGTCTTCCTGCAAATTCGATCATAAGGACAATACGCACAGGCGATTTTCTTATCACGTGAAGTGAGTGGGAAGTTGTTGTCTGCCAAAGCCTGAGCATAGCCAAGTGTTTCAGCTTTTATACGATCAACTGTCCATTCTCCCTCTTCACCAATAGACAGTGTTGCCTTTGATCGTGGGGGTAGCGTATCCATAACGGGATGATCAGAATCAACATCTCCGATGTATCCTTTTATCCCGATGTAGTCATTCCTGAAAGATTTAACCTGCTCATAGGTTAGCACCACATCCTGCTCTGGATATTGAGCTTTGAGAATCAGATAATAAAACAGCATCTGACTGGTCCAGAATTCTTTACTCTCTTTTATGGCGACTCTGCCAGTTTTATAATCAGTGGCCCAAACACTCTTTCCAGATTTAAATACACGATCTATTTTACCGCGCAGGGATAGTTTTAAATTGCTTCCTTCGATCTCAAAGGATGGCCAGGACTTTTCATCATCCATATCTCCAAAAGCTTGTTCATGGAGCCCTACCTCACCAAATGATGGCAATACCTCAAGCTCTATCTTGAGCATCGCAGCAATCAGGTTCTGTTCCACATCCTGAAAATTTTTGAAATACACCTCTCCCCACTTGTTGTGGAGCAGATCCGCGTCCAAATCAATTTCCTTTTCTTCCAGGAGGGTCGTAGCAATCTCCTCCAACTTTTCAAGGGCTGCGGGGAAATCCGCAATGGCTAATAAAAACCCACTGTCCTGACCAAAGCGCTCAAGAACCTTATGGACCAGATTACCTACTTCAATTTCCTCACGCTCGGCAATATCGGTTTCAGCGGTTTCCAGGCGAAGCTTGCGACTATACCAATAACGCTGAGGGCATTTTATCAGCTCGTCAAAAGCAGAAGCAGAGATATGATCAAATTCCCTGATATCATGCTCATACAGCTGGCCTTGCCATTCGGCCTGCTCTTGCAGCAATTGATTGTGACGGATGTGACGTCGAGATTTAGGAGCCGCAAACAGTTTTCCAGAGAGCTGGAGGTATTGCTGGTCCCGTGTTAATGGTTGCAGTTTTGGATAAGCCAGCTTTTGCAAATATTGACAGAATGTACTCTCCTGAAGCGTTGCTCCATCTGAGTTCCTGGTTGGCGAGGTGATATGAAGGTGACCCTGTGGGAAACCCAACCACTGCTTAAACAGATAGAGATTCAGAAACCAGGGGTTTAACGTGGCAGGTTTTAAATATGGATTGGTATTCATGGTCAGAGGGAATTGCCCTTCAGTGAGACCCATGACAAAGAGATGACCTGATTTCAGGTTGAGGGTATCCAGGAGGGAGATAACATCAATGCCAAAGCCCTGACTTGATGAGGCAACCTCAACACCGCGCAATCGCTCACGTAACTCTCGATTCAGGTCTCCCAGGCTGCCCTTGCGACTTAAATACCTCTCCCAGTCATTACGTATTCCCAGGATAGCATTTTTCAATGAAGTATAGGATTTTGAGGCGACGCTACCTGCATCCAGTCGATGGGCAAATTGAAAATCTTTAAGTATCTCCAGCACCCAGTCCGCAGCCTTCAGCAATCCAAGTGGTTGCCCAATTTGCCATGTCTCTGACAAAAATGAAATCAATGCCTGCGCTGTTTCCTGGAGCTTCGGGTGAGACACCATCTCTGGTAAGCTTTCACTGACCTGGGTGACACCCAGCTTGCGCATTTCGATGTCAAGCTTGAGTCGCGCATAACCCTCTGCCCCACTTGGAATAACCAGGGGATGGAGCCAAACTGACATGGCCATATCCCAGGATATTTGTTTACGGAGGCGCCCCTGAATAAGCGCAAAAGCCAACTGGGTTACGGGTCGTTCCATGACAGGCTCGCGTTTGCTTAAACGCACCGAAATACCCTGTTGGTCAAAGACCCGCTTGATGGCAGGGACATATCTCTCCATGGAAGATACCGCTATTCGAATATGAGCCGGATCGACCTTATCCTGAATCAGTTGTCTGATTTGATAACTTACCAGGACTGCTTCCTCATAAATGGAAAAACAGGATGTGTAGCTGTGGCGCTTATTGTCGGAAGGCATGTCCTCCTGAGTCATCCAGGCTTCTATAGACATGTTGAATCCCGAAGTGGCCTGTCCATCCCTGAGTGGATCGAAGAATATCAGATCATGATTTTGAGCTAGACCCTTTAAAAATTCATAATCAGAGGGAGAGGTGGAGTGAATTGAGTTCACAATGATTTTCGTGGTCTCAGGGAAACGCTTGAAATCAATATTCTGTCCAGGCGTCTGTATCGCCTGTTTTTC
>Ga0307992_1000473_pt1 | contig 25559 bp, 25 predicted proteins | sample EllFjometagen133_FD_203162 | JGI IMG/M metagenome (GOLD analysis project Ga0307992, IMG submission 203162) | Marine microbial communities from Ellis Fjord, Antarctic Ocean - #133 | ecosystem: Environmental > Aquatic > Marine > Unclassified | place: Southern Ocean | collected 2014-10-08
TTTTTCATTGAAAATTGTAAGAATAATAGGATTTACAGGTACATAATCCAGATCAGCTGTCAATTTAACATAGCGATAAATATCTTTATCTTTTCTTCCCTCGCCGGCTGTTACATTCAAGGGTTCTTTTATGCCGCTAAGATCAAATTTCCAGATATCATATTTATCGTAGATATAGGCATAATGATCACCCAGCCCCCATGCGGCAAATCCGTAAGGATCCGGCACAGAAGTATGGTCATCATCTACATTATAAAACTTTACATCCAATCCTTGGGTTAAATTCCTAATAACATGGGTTTCCACATCTAAAGCAAACCAATTTGAATCGACATGATCATAGTAAAGTAAATATTTTTGTTCCGGTGATAATTGCGGTGTAAAACTTTTCTTTTCAAGAACCAGTTCTTTTTCACCGGTATTGACATTAACGAGATAATAATCGTAATAATCAAGGGATTCCCAGGAGATCAACTGACGGTATGGACGACCTGATTCACCAAGTACAATATCTTCAGTACCTTCAGTACTCATTTTGATCATCGGCACATCAATACTGGCTAGTTGAATAACTTTTTTACTACCTACATTGACCATACACTGGTAACTGCGCTTCTTTTCACGACCAACTTCTTTATTCTGCTGGGTTTGCAGTAAAGGATCCGTCCATGACCAAAGGTCAAATCTGGCTTTTTCAGTTTTTAACAATGTATCTTTAGGTTCTTCTACAGGCAGTGGAGCTGTCCCAAAGAAAAGACGCTTACCGTCTTCAGAGAATTTCGCTGTGCGAATCGAGCTAACGCCCCATCCTTCAGGGATACCGTCCGCATCTTCATTAAGATAACATTTTGCCTTTGCTCGCCCGGTTTTCCAATAGTAGAGATCATAGATCTTTTCTTTGGTCGTATCATCCGAAAAAAGGAAAGCTAATTGCTTACCGGCTTCATCGAAGCGGAAAGTTTTGGCAACACCGTATGTTTCAAGAATGGTCTTTACCCTACCGGTATTTGCATTAATAATAGAAAGTCGTACAGAATCTTTTTTCATTTTTGTCACAGCAAGAATTCGATCACCCTTTTTACTCATGGTATAAGAAGAAACATATTCCATGATAACTGTATCTTGTGTAACGGGATTCCAAACCCACAATGGTGTACCTTCTTCGCGAACTTTCTTTTCCTTAGCTTTCTCCTCTTTCTTTTCTTCTGTTACTTCAATTTTCTTTTTTGAAGTATCTACAACGGAGGTGTCAATAACTGTTGAATCAATCATTGTTGAATCAATCATTGTCGAATCGGCCACTGCAAGTGAATCCGTCAATAAGCTATCTTTAACTGTAGATGTATCCTTTGCGGGAGAAAGAGGTTTTTCATGTAAAAGTGTGATCCAGGGTGAGCCTTCGTTACTCATACCATAGGATTTTACACGCGGGATGGCAAGTAGTGTATCTTCAGTGAAAAGATATACGCATAGAGAATCCTTGGGCATTTTATCTTTTTTAACTTTATCTATTTTAGCTTTTCTACTTACTTCGAAACGCGGTACTTTGCTAAAAACGAGGAAATTATTGTCAGGAGAAAATGATGCATCTTCAGCTCGTTCAAAATCTATTTTTTTACCGTTTTCAACTTCATATAAACTTAAAAGGACATCACCGCGATTAGGTTTTGCAGTAAAATGCACCCATTTACCGTTAAGAGAAAAAATCTGTTTGCTTAAACTTTGCCACTGAGCATAATCATCAGGCGTAAGTGCTCTTTTTTCTTCAGAAACAACACTTGTTTGTTCTTCCTGAATTTCAGCAATTTTAATTGCTTCTGTTGCTTCTTCTTTTTTCCCGCAAGAAAAGAGAAGTAATAAGAGCATACTCATTGCTGTGAGTCGTTTTAACATGAAATACCTTTTTTTATTTAGTTATTTTCTTAATCTTTAAAATAATGCTTTTTCAGGAATGGTAAATTGTAAAATGTACCGCTTTTGCAACTTAGAACACCGCCGCATTCACATTCACCACACATACCGATACCGCACATATTGTTGGTTTCCAATGAAGCATAACAATACTCGGGGGAACAACCTTTTTCAGCGGCCAACTCAAGTGCCTTTTTCATCAGAATATCAGGACCTATTGTATAGATTGTGCAATTATCGGCTTCGATCTCATTTAATCTATCTGCCATTACATCAAGAACCCGTCCCGGTTTACCCGCATCTTCAACCACATTCATTGTAACATTTGGCTCAATAAGCTCTTGATAGCAAACTTCTTTTCTATTAGTCACACCATGATATACATTAACAATTCGTCCAACCGAGGCTAGATCTTCAGCTAATTTTGGTACTAAAGCCAAGCCTGTACCTCCGCTGAGAATAATGGCATGAGACATCATGTTTTCTGGAATCAGTTTTCCATAGGGACCCCGCACATAAAGGGTGTCACCTTCTTTCATATTGAACAAGGCATATGTGAATTTTCCCTTTTTATTTTTTACCTCATCCAAGCGTTTGCGAACCATAAATCGTAAAGGTGAAGAGGAAACAATACCATAAGGTTTCTCACCAACGCCGGGAATCCATATAAAGGCATACTGGCTCGCCTTAAATAGCACCGGATCACCTTCAAGTTCTATATCCCATAGAGTATCACTGAGTTCATTGATCTTCTTGATCGTATAAGCTTTATACTTTGCAAGTCGTTTGACCGAAAGATATGATGCTGCAGAATCAGTTTGATTCTCTGTATCAAAACGAAGTGCTTCAAAATAATTTTGATATTTTTCTTCTTTAATGCGGGCTACGGCGGAGCCGATACCTACTGCATTAGCGCCGGCGCGTTGCATCGCACGGACCTGCGATCCGCGGCTAACACCGCCCATTCCAATAATGGGGATATTGGGACCGACAGCTTCTCGTATTTCTTTTATTTTTTGGACAGCTATATCAAAAACGTGTTCGCCGCTACGGCCTCCCGCGTGTCCATTGGGATTATACAGAACCGGTTCGTCACTTGTAGGGTCCCGATAAGCTTCAGGACCTACGGTATTGATCGCGACGAGGCCGTCCGCGCCGGCATCAACCGCTACGCGAGCTATTTCACCGATATTTTCAACATTGGGAGTCAATTTGGGAAATAGTGCAACCTGAGTTACAGGCCTGATCGCTTCCATATATTCTTTTACCAGCTCCGCGTTCACGCCAATGGAGGCGCCATAACCCGGTTTGGCATGCGGACAAGAAAAATTCAGTTCGATCATGTCTGCAATGTTTTCAAATTTTTTAACCAGCTTAACAAAATCTTCAGGCGAATTTCCCGATACGGATATATTAAGTATAGACCTAAATGGTTTTTCATCCCGAAGAGCTTTAAGCTCTTCATAGCCCTTTTTCATACCGGGATTTCTTAATCCAACTGCATTAACATATGAACCAACACTCACTTCAGCCACAATAGGCTCCCGATTGCCCGAATTGGGACGAACCTGGTAGCTTTTTGTTGTAATGATATCAATTTCCATTACCTCTGTATCAACCTTGCGAATCAAATTTGGCTTTGTAGTCCAAACACCTGAAACCGTTGCAAATTTCAGTCTGTTGTTAAGTAGGAACTCACGTATCTCATTAGCTGTTTTCATAGCATCCTTATTACATTATCTCAGCTTTTAAGATAATACAATTTCACTTGAAATGTAAATTAAAAATAATGATAGAATTAGTCAGTTATTTATCAAATATTCTTCGCATTAATTAAATCCTTTCTTATATTTTTATATTGAAAATTAATTGAACAGGAGATTATGTGAAATTACTAGGGAATATCGTTTGGTGGATCTTTGGAGGATTATTGACAGCCGTCGAATATTTTGTTGCAAGTGCTATTCTTATGCTTACAATCGTGGGGATTCCTTTTGGCATACAAACCTTTAAGATCGGCATGATGACGCTTATACCTTTTAATTTGACCATCAAAGAAAATAAACAGAGCAATAATTTCGTCTCGCTTATTATGAATATTCTTTGGTTTTTAGTTGGTGGAATTTGGATCACTCTTACCCACCTGCTCTTTGGTGTCCTTCTAGCTATTACCATTATTGGTCTTCCTTTTGCAAAGCAGCATTTTAAATTGGCGTCCATATCACTTACCCCCTTTGGTAAAGAACTTGTACAAAAATAAAAAAATATGAGTTTAGATTTATGATCACATATACATTCAACACAGAAAAAAATATCTTTTATACAGTATTTTCGGACATGATAGAACCGGAAGAAATTTTTAAGTATATGCAAAATGTGAATAATAATAAGGAATTACCTCAAAAATTAAATGCGATCATTGATGTTCGTACAGCGGATTTTAATTTTGAGCTCATTGCAATACAAAATATCGTGCGGGCGAATTTTCGTATGAATAAAGCCTTTCAAATGATCAATAATGCTATTTTAGCCAATAATCCCGATGATGCAACTCTTACCATGTTTCAGCAGTACACACTTGGTTCAGATAAATATCATGTTAAGATCTTTACAGATAGGGAAAAAGCAGAGAAGTGGCTGGGAAGCTTCAAGTAAACGGTAGGCTGTAAACACTAAGCAGTAAGCAGTAATATCCTTATCGTACTCTCAAATAATTTTTATATCAAAAAGAAAAAGGAACGGTCAATACCGTTCCCTACATTTATGTCTACTCATTGCGACGAGTCACCAGTTACGCGTTACCCGTCACGTCTTTATATCTTGCAATTAAAGATAAGTGTTTCCAACGCATCGGCGCAAACTGTTGCATAATTTTCAGGAATGTGATCGGATTTTTTCCAAGGATGGGTCAATCCGCTGGATGAATTAATACGCGCCAGTGTTACATCGTATTTTGCTTTTTTTAATGCATTCATGACCTGCTGCGCAGATCCACCCTGTGAACCAACACCCGGGATCAAAAGAGGAATATCATAGGGAGCATATTGCTCGGCCAGTACTTTTAATTCACTAACCGACGTGGCACCTACAACAGCACCTGTTCCGGGATATTTCTGTGACCATTCAATGATCTTCTTACCTACAGCTTCATATAAGGTTGTACCGTCTTGAAGTAAAAGATTTTGAAAGTCTTTACCGCCCGCATTGGATGTTCGATTCAAAATATATGTTCCCTGCCCCTTTGTGCTGTATTCCAAAAATGGAATGACAGAATCGGAGCCCATATAGGGAGAAATTGTCACGGCATCCGCGACCCAACGTTCAAAGCCTTCTTTTGCATAGTTGTTAGATGATGCGGCAATATCCCCGCGTTTATAATCCATGATCACGGGAATATGAGGGAAATATTCCCTGCACAATTTAATGGTTTTTGATAAGGCTAGAGAACCGCTAAAATCACCTTGCAAGGGAACATCATGCTTAAGATAATATCCCTGATTTGGTTTGAATGCAGCCGGTTTTAAATATCGATTACTCATTTCATCAAAAAGCTTCTCGAAGAAATTCGGGATGATCTCGTCAATACGATACCCCAGTCGTGCCGGCAGATAATCCATTACAGGATCAAGTCCCATACACACAATATTCCCGGCTCGTCCAGCCGTTTCTCGCAAAAAATTAAGATAACTCATAGCCCATTCCTTTATTTAAAGCGTTCACCCCATGTGAAAGGCGACGCTTGCCATTCGCGTAGAAGTTCAATTTGTTCTGCATTGAAATACTTTTTTTCTTCAACGACTGCTATCAAAGTATCGAGGGTGATCAATGAAAAATACCGTGCGTTAATAGTATCAAAAGCATCTTGCGCCTTTTGGAATCCGTAGGAAAATATCGACAAACAGGTATCTACTTTTGCTCCGGCGGACTTTACAACCTCAAGCGATTCCACAGAACTTCCTCCGGTGGAAATCAAGTCTTCAACCATAACCACATGCTTACCAACGATCATATCGAGATTGGGAACTCCCTCGATCTTATTCTGCATCCCATGGCCTTTTTGCCATTTGCGCGGATATATAAAAGGTTTTTCAATAATATCGGATAAAAGTATACCAAGCGGTATACCTGCTGTCGGGGTTCCTGCTATCATATCACAAGGAATATTCTTCTCCTTGATCAATTTTGCGAAACCTTTAGCGATCAGATGACGATATTGAGGGTAAAATAAAAATAAGCGATTATCATTATAGATCGGCATTTTGTAACCGGAAGCCCAAGTAAAGGGATTGTCAGGTTGTAGTTTTACAGCCTTTATCTCAAGAGCAGCTTTAGCGATCTGTCGCGCAATAGTCTCCATTCGTCTCCTTTGTGTTGTTAAATATCCCAAACATCTTTGTAATTATGATCTTTGTCACAGTATTTGCAAATAAATGTATTTGATTCTGTCTTATAGAAAAATGGCGTAGCGTTCTCTGAATGTGAGGGGTGTGAAATACAATCCGGATTTTTACATGATATTTGATCGAAATCATAGATCTTCGGTGGAAAATGGATTTTGTATTTCTTTTGAACCAAACTGTCCTTAATTATATTCAATGTCGCTTCAGGCGCTATCGCTGAGAGTTTTTTCATCTTGATCAGGTCAAATTTTTCTAGGCCCGGCAAAGATAAAACACCCTTGAATTTTCCATCCTTATGTGATTTGTAGACACCATGCGAAGACACCACATTCAGTCCAAGTATCTTTCTGGCTTTATATATGTGTTCCCAAATCGTAGCAATGTCTTCACCTTTACCTATATGATCGATCACAATTCCATTTTCTACCGGTTTTGTACCTATCTTGAATTCTTTAGGAACCGATTCAAAAGCAGAGACCTCTTCAATGTAATTAATCTTTTTATCAACCTCACCAGGATGTTCTCCATTGAAATCTTCGCCCAGACTTCCGCCCAGCATTCCCACTAAAATTGCTCTAGTATAATAACCATTCATGGCTTGAACATCCCATCCATTGAGGGGTGTTTTATCCAGGAAGAATGGTATAGTCGGATACTCTCGGTTACGGGGTAGCGGATGATAGAATTTTGTTCCTTCTTTTATCTGTTCGACCCATTCACTACGGAAAGTTACAGATTTGGTCAGTCGTTCTGCATGTTGCAAAACATCCTCACCCATACGCTCCAATTGCAGACGGGTAAAGTACCAGATATTGGCCACTTTCTTTTGTGCAAGATAGTCTTCGATGGACGCAAATTCGCGGACATTATAACCATTCGCTTCCATTTTCTTTTTATAGTGCGGCGGCATGGCCAGTTCATCCGGAGCAATAAGATCAACATCCACTTGCTTGAAAATATTCAGACCATCCGCTTTAGAGTGGACGGTTCGACCGTGGAAAAGATCGCCGACCAGCGCGATATGAATGTGATCGCGATTAAAATTATTTTGTTCTAGAAAGGTGTATTCGTCAAGGATCTCTTGTGTTGGATGCTCGTGTTTACCGTCGCCAGCATTAATGAAAGACGGCTTTTGTAATCCCATGCGCTCAGCAAATTGACCCAGATCATAATCCAGCCAGCGGGTCACACCTTCAAGCTTAGTGCGAATAATGTACAGTGAGTAAGGGCTGTAGGTCGTCAGCATGCGGAAGGTATCCGAATAGCTTTCCTTCTTGTTGAAGGAAGAGGTCGTGGCATCAAAAATATTGGTTTTGACATTGTGGAACTTCACCGCGTTCAGAAAAGATTCCTTTGTCCGCGTACTGGGTTCTACAAAAACCAAATAGGCACCAACATTGCTATTGTTGATCTTAAAGGGAGCGAGATCGTCTTTTTGTGCAACTGCTTTTTTCAAAGCATGAGTCTTGGTGTAAAGGTACCATTGCTCGTCTACGGAAAGGTCGTTGATGACGGAAACGGACCGCCCCATAAATTTACCCTTCAATGATAAATCTTGATACTGTTTCATCGCCTAAGGTCTCCCCTGTTGATTTGTTGATTCCATGCTGTTGATTTTTAGCAAATATAAGGATTTGAGTATAGGAATGGAAACAAAATTTATGAGTATTTTTGAAAAGAAGTTGAACGCGAGGAAAAACGATGAATTATTAAACGATAAGAGATGAGAGATGAGAGATGAGAGATGAGAAAATATTTACTTAATCTTATATTTCATCACTTATATCTGGATTTATTTATTTTTTGTAGATATATACACCATCCCCACCACCTATCCAGATCTCACCGGATGGAGATTCTCTAATAATTGAAGCGGCATGTTTGATATCCAATTGTGAATAAGTGGAACCATCGAACACCGACACTCCTTGAAAACCTCCACACCAAACTATATTTTCACTATCAACAAATACCGAGGGGGAAATTGGCCTAGCCTGGTTAAATATTATTGTTTTGTCAGGATTAAAGACAAACAGTGCCGGGGAAATTTCCTCCCAATAACTTGACATCGCATAATCCATGACAGCACATACATTGTTTTCATTATCTATTGCTATATCGGTGATGTATGCTGGATGAAACCCAAAGTCATCTTCATCGTATTCAACCCAGTTTGTCCCATCATAATTAATAAAACTTCCGTTTGATAGCATCCAAATTGAATTATCCGGACCAACCTCAATATCCCAAACGCGTTCGTATGGGATTGCAGAATTCTCTTCTGAGTATAATTGGAAGCTACCATTGTCTACCATGATCACTCCTGCATAATCACTTCCACCGGCATAAGAAGAGGCCCATACCCTATCCGTTCGGTCAATAGCGATAGATTTAACAAAATTCTGGGGAAGGATCGAATTCGTACTATCATATCGGGTAAAAACACCATCTTCATAACAAACTAAACCGTCATTTGACATCCAGACTTTGTCCATAGCATCGATTTCGATATCTCGAACTGTTTCTTCATCATTGATTATTGAATTTTCGCTGTCAAAAACCTGTATTGTACCATTGGTATCAATTTTTATGAGTCCATCTCCATAACCTGACATTGTACTTATCCAAGCTGTTCCGTTGCTTTCAAAGGCCATTGACCAAATCGAATTGTTTCTCAGGATATGATCCACCAATTCAAGATCAGAAACAGGTTCATGGACTGAACATGAAAACATAACAAGCGAAACAATTAAGAATAAAGACAGTTTTTTCATTTTATCCTCACAACTTACATTGTATATATTTTTAAACAATACAAGATAAAAAAAACACCCCATATACAAATGATTTAAGGAAAATATTCTCTTCATTTATCATTTATATTTCATTTTCATATTAATGTACGGGAGGCTCTGGAGCCTCCCTCTTCATACCCCGGGCGACTCCAGAGTCGCCCCTACGATACCGAAAGATATATTCTTTTATCTTATATTTTGCTTCTTATCCTCTCACCTTCTTACCTTCTCTTCTCTTATCTTATCTTTTATCTTTTGCCTTTAATCTTTTATCTTATGATCATTCTTTGCCCAGACGCGAAGCATCGCGTCTCTACAATATCTAATTGTTTTCGTTTGTAATAATTGATTATATCTAATAAATTTACGCTTGAATTGAAAGGACAATAATGAATCACGACAAAGTAGAAAAACTCATACATGAATTACTTCTCGAAATGGGCGAAAATCCCCAACGTGAAGGATTGATCAAAACACCTACGCGAGTAGCTAAATCCTGGGAATATATCACAAAAGGATATACTCAGGATGTGAAAGATGTTATTAACGGTGCGGTCTTCCATGAAGATGCCCGCGGTATGGTTATTGTTCGTGATATCGAATTCTACAGCATGTGTGAGCATCATCTTCTCCCCTTTTTCGGGGTCGCACACATTGGATATATTCCCGACAAGAAATTGCTCGGACTCTCAAAACTTCCGCGCATTGTGGATGTTTTTGCCCGTCGCTTGCAGTTGCAGGAACGCTTGACCCAGCAGATTGCCGATACTCTCTTTGAAATTCTAGAACCCAAAGGTTTAGGCGTGGTTTTGGAAGCTCGCCATATGTGCATGCAAATGCGCGGTGTTGAAAAATCTCAATCATTGACCACTACCTCCGCCGTCCTCGGTGAAATGCATGATGACGCCGAGACGAGAGCAGAATTTCTGAATATGATATCTAAAAAGGTGTAAAACTAAGAAAATGAACACTGAGCGCTGAGAAAACACAAATTATGATATAAAAAAGAGACGCCCCGAACCTTCGGGGCGTCTTTACATTTATAGATATTATTTACTGATTACCGATCACTGTCCACTTCTGTTTACTGCTTACAGTTTACTGTTTACTGTCTTTAGACCATTTCCCGATCGTAATTAAACCGCGATACACTCGTTTCGCCCAGGCGAGCATGAGTTAGGTCCGTAAACGTAGATACTTTCGGTAATTCTTCCATGGGCAATTCAAAAACGGATGCAGGATAAAGATGTGTCAAGGGATCACCTTTTTCAACAATAAATCCGGCACCACGGCCATCGGTAATATCACCTTCAACGGATAAAATTGCACGCGTTTGTAAAATGGGTAAGCGACCGTATTTATATATTTCCACACTATCTGGCATTAATTCGGCTATAGCAACCAGAATCGCTTTTTCCAATTCCACCCAAAGTTGAGCACGAGTTGTACCCAATTCTATAAGTGTTTCAATTGAAAGGTGATTAGTCACAGGCATAGGCAGTCCAGTATTGATCTCGATATCCGTAAATTCTTTTAACAGGTCAAATTGGTAAAGTGAGGTCACTCGAAAATGACGAACACCCTCAAAATATGCCGCATTTATACTGTTTTTTAATTTATCAAGTTCATCTTCCGGACAGAAAAAGGGTAAAATATATTCTTCTCCGGGCCGAGCATCCGCTTCTTTGGCCTTTCGATCTGCTGATATTTTTTTATCCCCTTTAACGGCAATGGTATGGATGGGTTTTTGATTGGCACTCTGTATTACCGGAAACTCGTAAATCGGTTCGGGAGAAGCTGAATAATTTGTTTCAAGCCATTGAGAAAATGATTGGCGAAATTTGCGAATATCGCGCTGCGATGCGAAATATTCCCCATTGATCATAACATCCACCTTTTTTATTCCAAGAGTCGGTGTTACGGCTTTTTTAAATTCTTTTATAAAGGTATCGGCTTCAATGGCTCTATTTTCCGCCGGAGGTAGATCTATTTCCAATTCCCAAACAGGTAAATGAGGATGATCCGATACCTGAACTTGTAAACGCTTTGAAGAAACATTCACGTTAAGACTTAAATTATTTTCTAGCGTAGGAAGTTGTTCGATAAGGCGTCCGTACTCTTTGACTGAATAACCGGCCAAATAGACAATACCATCATCAGGAATCTCTTTATCACAATGAATAAATCCTGTCTCATGATTCCCTATGCGCGTTGCAGGTTGATCGTTTTTAGTGATCTTTGTCACGGTGATTGCGGGACCTTCCATGCCGCTTTTCGGCTGAATACGGATCTTATCACCCATTTTTACCGGCTGTGATGCCTCCATCATAAATCCATTGCTCTTTGTACTGATAACATGACCACATTGCTTGCCGGATACACCCAGTCGTTCAGACTCGATGAGATCACCAAATTGCTCTTTATCGTAGAATCCGCTTGACCATTTTCGTCCAAGCGCACCGGAAAGGATTGCTTTAGCTTCAGGTAATTTTGCCTTGATCTCATGCTCCTCTGCATCCAACATCATGCGATAAGCTTTCACGGTTGACGCCACATAATCGGATTTCCGTAAGCGGCCTTCTATCTTGAGAGAATGCACGCCCGCTTCTTTAAGTCTGGGAATATCTTCCAATGTATATAGGTCTTGGGTCGAAAAAAAGAAACCATTACCCTCTTTAGAAAAATATCGACGGCGACACGGTTGCTTGCACTTACCACGGTTGCCGCTATGGCCACCCATCCAGGATGAAAAAAGACAGACGCCTGATAGTGAACAACAGAGTGCACCATGAATAAACACTTCCAATTCAAGATCACTGTGATCACGAATGAGATTCAATTCTTCCATTGTGACCTGTCGTTCAAGGATCACGCGCTCGATACCCAGCTCTTTTGCCATGGCAACACCCGGTGAATTATGAATACCCATCTGGGTGGAGGCATGTATAGGAATGTGAGGGAAATATTTTCTTAGCATTCTAACAACGCCAATATCCTGAGTGATAATGGCATCCGGTTGAAGGCGAGTGACACGATAAAGTGTAGATAGCGCTTCTTGGATCTCATTTTCCTTGACAAGTGTATTAAAAGTCAGATAAACTTTTTTTCCATGCTTATTGGCGTAAGCCATAAGCTTTCCATAATCATCAAAAGTAAAATTTTGTGTGCGTTCTCGGGCATTGAATTTGCCCAATCCCGCATATACCGCATCGGCACCGTTCTCAAAAGCGGTGATCGCAGCTTCTATATTTCCTGCCGGGGCAAGGAGTTCGGGTGTGTTTTTCATACCGAAATGTAATATAATGAAGAGCTTAACAAAAGAAAATTAGTTCCAATCGAATATTGAACAAGGATTAAGGATGTATGATTTTCGAAGTAAATATTTTCTTCCACATCTAACAACAACATTCTCTGATCTAAGTATAAATTTGCATAAAATAAAAGTTCGACACCTTTCCTTCATAGCCTTGGCAAAGAAGGATGTCGAACCCCTACGTAATATTTTATAATTCTTGTCCTTTGCCTGCCCTGCGAAGTCTTGACGAAGCGGGGTCAACTGTCCTTTGCCTGCCCTGCGAAGTCTTGACGAAGCGGGGTCAATTGTCCTTTGTCAATTGTTTGATCCACTGCATCTTTCAACTGCTTCAAGGCCTTTTTCAATGTTCTACGGCAAGTTCCAATGTTCATACGCATAAAACCTTCACCACACTCTCCGAACGTGGCACCATCATTGAGTCCAAGTCCGGCTTTATTGACAAAGAAATCTACCAAATCTTTTTGACTCATTCCCAATTCCCTACAATCCAACCAAAGCAAAAAAGTACTTTCAGGCTCAATGATCTTAATTGAGGGAATATTTTCTTTTACAAAACTTCTGACAAAATCAATATTTTCCTTCAGTTGTTTTAACGTCCGTTTAAGCCAGGGTTTACCCTTATCGTAAGCAGCGATCAATGCAGCATCACCCAAAATATTTCCACCGCAAATATGCAGACTTTGGGTAATATATCTAAATTTTTCTCTGATGGCTTCATTTTCAATAATGATCTCTGAAGTCGCAAAACCGGCAATATTAAATGTTTTGCTCGGTGCCATACAGGTTACTGTAATATCTGATAATTCCTTTGAAATACTTGCAATGGGTATATGATGATGTGGTGCATAAACAATATCTGCATGGATCTCATCTGAAATGATCAAAATATTGTTCTCTTTGCAGATCTTACCTAATTCTGTCAATTCTTCTTTTGTAAAAACTCTGCCCACAGGATTGTGAGGGTTGCATAAGATGATCATCTTTGTCTTTTTACTGATCTTTTTCTTTAGATCTTCGAAATCTTGAGTATATCGACCATTTTCATATTTCAGTGGATTTGTGATCAAGGTACGACCATGATCGGTCACGGCGTTAAAAAAAGGCGGATAGACAGGAGGTTGAATAACGATTTCATCACCTTTTTCCGTTAAACTCATCACGGCAACGTTTATAGCAGGAACAATACCCGGAGTACAGGTGATCCATTCTTTTTCAATATCCCAGTTATAGTAATCTTTTACCCATGAAATGATAGTTTTATAAAAGCATTTGTTATGGATCGAATATCCATAGATCGGATGATTAACTCGTTTATGTAAAGCACGTCGTATTACTGCGGACGCCGGGATATCCATATCTGCTACCCAAAGCGGAATAACGTTTTTTGTTCCAAAGACTTCTTCGACAGCATCAAATTTTAAACAATCCGTATTATAACGATTAATCATTCTTTTTATCATTACTTCACCCTTTTGCGTTGACATTAAAGGGTGAATATAAGTATTTAAGGTCAATTATTAAATGGTTTTTATCACTGTTTTTCACTTTTATTTACTTTTTCAATGTTATAAATTCACTTCATGATAAAAAAACATCTTCAATCTCTGACTTCGAAACATATTACCGTGATCGGTGATGTGATACTTGACATTTTTTCAACAGGTAAAGTGGAACGGCAATCGCCCGAAGCACCAGTGGATGTCCTCGATCTCCAAAGTAAGGATGATCGTCTTGGAGGCGCACTGAATGTTTGTCTAAACTTGGTATCACTGGGTGCAAGTGCTGAGATCATTGGTGTAATTGGTGATGATTTCGAAGCCTTTCGTCTGGAATATCTATGTGATACAAATTTGATCAAACGGACCAGTATGTTGAGGGATAAAAGTCGTATAACGACCAGTAAAACCCGCTACTTCAATAATGATACTCCCCTTTTACGCGTAGATCACGAATTGCGGACACCCATTTCCGAGGACATGCAGGATGTCCTGATCAAAGAGATCCGACGTACATTAAAAATCACTGACGTATGTATTTTGCAGGACTACAATAAAGGCGTTTTGACACCTCAACTGATCATCAAGATCATGGATCTGGCAAAAAAAGAAGGTATACCGGTATTTGTCGACCCTAAGATTGAAAATATTGATCTATATAAAGACGCTTTTCTTATCAAGCCCAATCGTCATGAAGCCGAAAAACAGCTAGGATATGCTATCAAAGATATTGATACAGCAAAAACAGCTTCTCGTACTCTTTTAGATCGTTTAGGATGTAAAAATATTCTTCTCACTTTGGGTAATGAAGGCATGATACTGTGCAATAACGAACAATTACTACACATTCCCGCACTATCTATTGAAACGGCTGATATTACAGGAGCCGGCGATACGGTTATTTCAGTTCTTGCTGCCTTGTATTCTACCGGAGTGCCTATCGAAACCTGTGTACAATTTGCAAATCAGGCCGCTGCTGCGATATGTAAAAAGCATGGTGTGGTTCCGGTATTACCGGATATGTTATTCTGATAGGATAACGGGGTTTTTTAGACAAGATCACAGGATATACATGATAGCTTTTAAGACAGGATTACAGGATATACATGATTTAGTTTAAGACAGGATAACAGGATTTACCCGATATAGTAAAAGACAGTATTATGAGATATAATGATTATGGATGATGAATTATGGATGATGAATGTTTATTAATATTTTTTCTAATATCTCAACCAAAACCTCGTTCTCAAGCTTACTAAAAAAACTATTGCAGATTGAATGCGATTTCCCTTATATTAACGGGCTTTATATGGTGGATGTAGCTCAGTAGGTAGAGCGCTTGGTTGTGGCCCAAGTGGTCGTGGGTTCAAGTCCCATCATTCACCCTCTCTTGACATGAAATTGGTCACATTCGGGGCGTGGCGCAGCCCGGTTAGCGCGCCTGCTTTGGGAGCAGGAAGTCGGAAGTTCAAATCTTCTCGCCCCGACATTGAAATAAAAGAACCAAGAAACAATAACCAAGAAACAAGATAATTTTAACTTGGCTCTTGAATCCTGACTCTTGGCTCTTATCTAATGAGCCCCGATAGCTCAATCGGATAGAGCAACGCTCTTCTAAAGCGTAGGTTACAGGTTCGATTCCTGTTCGGGGTACTAAGAGAGTAAAGAGTATAGAGTATGGAGTATGGAGTATAGAGTATGGAGTATGGAGTATGGAGTATGGAGTATGGAGTATGGAGTATGGAGTATGGAGTATGGAGAAAGTAGTAAATAATCAGTAAAAAATAATGAGCGATAGCTCATTTTTGTTTTATGTAGAGTTTTTTTTTAAATAAATATAATATATCTGAGATTTTCTAAGCAAATCAATCAATTAGTAATTCAATATTTTCAATAACTTGTTCAACAACTTTTTTGGGTGCATCTTCTATCTTTTTGGCTTCTCGGCTGCGCCAGTCTAAATTTCTAATTTGATCACTTAAGATTACACCATCCACCTTTTTACCTAAAGTTTTTATCTCAAATGGATAAGATCTTATTTTAGATGTAATGGGGCAACATAGAGCTAAACCTGTAATACCACTTGTACCTTTTTTTTTAATTTTCTTCTATACTGAGACACCTTTACTTCATTCTTTTACCAGTAATATATTGCTTTAATTTCCTCCGAAATCGGTGGAAACCTAATGGCAAAATGTTTGGAAGTAAACCATAATTTTAGAAATAATTAAATTTCACTAAAATTTAATCTAGTATAGCCATCAACATATTATTGTTAAAAAGATTAGGTATAAATTATTCTATTATTTTAATTCCCTGATAAATTTCTTAAGACTAAACATAGATTTTTTCACTGTATGTTTTACTTCTCCCCTAACAAAAAGTACCATAATATATTTTTAATTAATTAATAATAATTACTTCAAAATTTTGTATCTTTTATTTATAAAACTAAAAGGGAACTAAATGACAACCTCATTATACTATCTAAAAGATGAATACGTTAACAGCTTTGGTATTAAGCCATATAATTCCTCCTACAATAGCAAATATAAAAAACTTAATCATAAAATTTGTTTAAAAGATTTTTTGGGTTGGAAAGAACTTGATGAATTACAAGGTACTATTAGAAAAGCTAATATTTGGAATAAATTTTTAGATAGGAAATTATTTCTAATTGCAACTGAAGGGAAATTTGGCGTACAATCATAAAGAATGGATTTAATTTACTTAAGAAATGATGGTGGTATTATTCCTTGTGAAATTAAAATTACAGGTAAATCATTTGATACTCATGGACAATTAATTAGATATATCGCAGACCTTTCAGAGAAACAACCCGATTATGAATGGTTAATAAAAACGCATGGTAAATTCAATAAAAAATATCATGATAAAAGCACAATAAAAATAAATGAAATAGCTCTAAAAAGATTTTTAAAAAACCAATCTATTTTACAAAAAGATATTAAATTTGTAAACAAAACAGGTATAATTATTGATGTTGATTTTAAACCTCAGGTATTACAAGCTGTAAAATATCTAAACAATACTTGCGATTGGTCTATAAGATTAATTCAAATTATTACGTATACAGAACAAAATACTAAACCAACTGATAAGGAAATATTCGCTCGTATAGATTTTGTAGACATTTCAGTATAGGAAAAAAATATGTTAAAAAGAACACCACGTATTAATAATAAATACATTTTTCTTGAAGATGTTTTTGCCGAAAATTGTTTAAAATTGCCTGATTTATTAGAACGACAAATAGAAATACAAGAAGTAATAATTCATCTTGAGAAAAAAGATGAGGACATTAGACTAAAAGATTGGATAGTTTTTAAAAATAACTTCAGTCAATTAATTGTGAATATCGAAAGCATAGCATTGTTATTTAATATATTCGGAACAAATATGGTAATCTTAGAATTTGATTTTATAACACATAATATTGATGTTTCAATACAACTTGACAGTAAAGAGAAAAATAATTTGTTAGAAAATGAGATAAAGAATTTATTTCATTTAAAAGATATTATTAAAAATAATAATAATGAACCATATGTAAACTCTTCGAGAATCATTGAATTAAAAAAAATAACTTCAGAAAAATATGATTTAATTAAACTGATAAAGTTATGTGAAGAAATTAATAGTGCATATAATTTAGGACATTATTATTCAGTTCTTGCCTTATTAAGAATAATCATTGACCATATACCACCAATTTTTGGTAAAGATAATTTTAAGGAGGTGGCAAATAGTTTCAATATTAGCTCAAAAAAATTAATGCTCAATTTAGAAAAAGAATTTAGAAATATAGCAGATGACAAAGTTCACGAACAAATCAGAAGAAAAATCACTCTCCCGAATGAGACACAAGTAAATTTTTCACAAGCCTTAGATGCTTTATTGTGTAAAATTGTAGAAGAATTATCATAAAATAGTTACCAAAGGATAGATACAAAATGACAAACTCTTCTCACCCCAAAATTTTTATTTCTCATTCAAGTGCAAATAAAAATATATTTGTTCTTAATTTTATTGATGCACTAGGTAAAAGATAAAAACAATGTGTGGAGTAAATTAAATCATCTAAAAAATAGGATATATTTATGAAAACAACTCAGAAAATCTTAACAGAGATATTAGATTTAGTTCAAGAAAAAGGATATATATATGCCTTGTGTATGATTGCATATGAAGATTTTCATCTATTGGTAAACGATATTCATATTGTTGATTTTAGGGAAAGATTAAGTGTTAAAGAATTTACATTATTGTTTGGTTATTTTATTAAAAAAGAAATTGATTTTTCATTCCCTAATTCATTAGAAGTTTTCAGGCATCAAATAGATAAGACGTACAATTTATTAGAAGAACTTCACCAATCACTTCAAAAAAAATTCAACAAAGATGAACTTGAACAATTAGAAACAACAACAAATGATAATGCTGATGATACACTAAAAGCATTATTCAACACAAGCGAAAGATTAATTGAATCAATCTATTATTCAGGAACAGGTGTATATGATTTTCAATATTTTGAGTATTTAGATAGCAAGTATAAATATGATAAAGAATGGATTTTAAAAAATAAAAAAACAAGTTTTGATGATTTGAAGTCCTCAATTAAATACATTGATGAAGCTTTAGATAAAAATTCATCAGAAGTATGCTATATTGGCGTAAATGAGAACGTAAATAGTATTATTAAAAAATTAAATGAAAATGAACCTAGCGTAGACTGGAATTTACATAAGAATGATATAGAGTTCCATTTTAAGTTACTTCAATATTCAAAATTATTCCCTGAAAAATTAGAATTCAGTAAGGAATTCAAAATTATAAATCTCAAGCAAAATAATTTGGAAGTATTTTTCAAAAACTTATTAAATCTTTTTATAATTAATATCAATGATTGTAGTCATAAATCTACTGTTCAAACGTTCCTCGGTTTATTTTCAATTTCATTGGATACGAAACAGAATGTTAATTTTAATAATATTGGTGAGTATAATATAATTGATTCACACCCAATTATAGCAATTGATGAAAATAGGTTTTTCGTCCCAATAATGTTTCAATTATATGAGGCTCTTTACGAAAATCCTTACTATTGGATGTTGGAAGATGATGATTACAAAGACAACCTTTCACTAAATAGAGGTACATCAAGCGAAGACATGACCATAGAATTATTATCAAAAGTGTTTGATAGAAAAAACATCTATCGAGAAGTGCTTATTTCTTCAACAAAAAAGCATACAAGTACTGATATTGATATTTTATGCGTTCAAGGAAGCAAAGCATTATGTGTTCAAGTCAAATCCAAAAAATTAACTTCATTGTCAAAAACAGGTAATCTTGAGCATTTACATAAAGATTTCAAAGCAGCCGTCCAAGATGCATATCTTCAAGCAATAAAATGCAGAAATGAAATATTGAAAGGTGACTCAATATTTTCTCAGAATGGTAAAAAGTTGATTCTTCCTCAAGGTATAGACGAAGTATATTTATTAACTATTACGAGTGAAAACTATCCTTCTTTAGTGCATCAATCTCAAATGTTCTTAGAAAAAGAGATAGACGAACCTTATCCAATGGTTATGACAATTTTTGATTTGGAATTAGTTTCGCATTACTTAGACGACCCATTTGACTTTTTATATTATGTCAGACAAAGAGCTCAATTAACAAATAGTATTATTGCAAATGAAGAATTAGTATTTCTTAGTTATCATCTTCAAAGCAAACTACATATGCCACCTCAAAATGGCTTAATTATTCTAGATAGTAGTTGTGCTGGAGAACTTGATAAAGACTATTCTTGTTATAAACATGGGATAAACAATACCAATGGAGAAAAAATTAAAATATTATGGAAAAATGAAATATTTAATAGATTATGTAATAAAATAAAAACATTGGGACTCCATGAAGCAATTGATATAATTTTTCATCTTTTTGACCTTAATGGTGAAACAAGAGAAGAATTAGCAAACATGATTTTACTCACTAAAAATAAAACTTTACAAGATAAAGAAAATCATAATTTCAGAATATCTCCATCTTCTAAAGACCAAAATATTGGGTATATTTATTTATCCCACTCTGGAAATGATTACAGACAATTAGCCAAAGATTTATCAAATAGATGTAAAAATAAAAAGTATTCAAATAAAGCAGATAAATGGATTGGATTTGGAAGCGTTTCTCAAAGTACAGAAATTATTGATATCGTTCAGTATTTAGATTATAAATGGGAATACGACTATAAACTAGAGGAAATAGCGTCTAGGACAAAGACTGGAACAATACAAAGGCTGGGTAAAAAAAAGAAAATTGGCAGAAATGACCCTTGCCCTTGTGGAAGTGGACTGAAATATAAAAAATGTTGTGGAAGTGTACTTTGATATATGAGGGTGTAAAATATTTTACCTAAATGGTAATCAAGGCATCTCAAATTAGAGACCCATAATGAGTGCGAAACTTCTTGTTGGTTTATTACTCATCATAATTCTCCCAATCTATCTTAAAATTACTCAATTATTGTAGCACGGTTAAATTTACAAAAAGGGGTTTTAATAAATGTATAGACATACCATTTATACGGTAAATCAATAATATACATATGCCATACATCTGTTAATTCATTCCTAAATCCAATGTCTTGTCGCATTACTACATTATAGTTATTCCAATAATACCTTATCCACCTACTATATTTGGTGGTATCGTTATTTTCGTGTTCAGAATCTGATTCAAACTTTTCATTTAGGTAATTATATAGATATTCATTCCCATACTTTGGGATATTTGTGTAATTTATCTCGGTAATTATTGAATCAGATATTACTTTTAATGATGCTCCCGTTCTATTGTCATCCTTATCTAATATATTATAGGAACAATATATATTGTCATCACCTGATTTACTTAGTCCAGAATAATTTCTGAGTGTATCACCCACAGAATAGCCATATAGTTTAGTCTTTTTATAAGTATAAGTCGGTTTGGGTAAGTTATGTTTAGTTTTGGGAAACAAGTAAGTTGCAGGTCCAAAAGTGCAATTTTTCTCATCTAAAATTTCAAGTGCAATTTCACCATTTATTCGGACAAAATTAAATGGTGTTTGTTGAAACCTTCTTACATATTCTTCATTCCATTCATATGAGATATTATCTAATACATATTTTTCTTGTCCTAAAAAATAATAATTGGAATCTTGCATAATAAAAATCCTCCAAGAATAATTCCACTCACCCACTATTTCCCCACTTTGATATTTTTCATAATAAGTTAGTGTGTCACTTTTTAACGTAACACAAACATAATTAGAACCACTTGAATACTTCCCCTCCCATACGTTATTTTTAGCCCAGTCAGGAATATATTTTTCATAGCCAAATACAAAAGTGAAAATCAAAACAGATAATAAAACAATTAATGCACTTCGCTTATTTTTATGCAGCATGGTATTTCCATTTCCTTATTATTAACTCTATTGCTTATTATTTTATAACAGTAATTGCCAAGAAGATGTACTACGCATCATTAAGCTACCATCAGCATTATACCATATGTATTCGGTTATATTACCATTGGAATCATAAGTCAATTTAGTTGACGCATAGGAGCTACCTACAGCCTTGGCAGTTACACTCATTCCGTTAATAGTATAGTTTGACGTACTGATTAATGCGTTACTTGCATCATAAGATTTTATTGTTTTATTGACATAAATATTACTCGTTGGAATGATATCATTACCACCTGTATTACCATCATTATTTAGAACACAAGCACTTAAAACAAGTAGTGTTAATACAAGTAATATTCTTTTCATTTTGCCCATCCTTTTATAATTATTGTTGTAATATAACAATATCTTTCTTGAGATTCAACTTTTTATAATTATCTGTAAAAGTTGTATAATAATACCATCGTATTATTGCACAAAGTATTTTGAAAAAAGGTCCGACTTTTATTTACAATAGCCGTATAAAGAACCCCCAATTATCATGCAAAAACGGCTTTTTAAGTTATTGATCTCTGAGGGGAAATTATAAGTTACAACTCAATATCCAATAAAATTTATTTCCGATAATTCCTGACCGATCTGTTGAATACCGCTTAAGATCTTTTCCGATTGCTTTTTAGAAGGTTTTTTATGACCTCTGATATATTGTGACAATAAGGTTGGATTCATATTGATCTTTTCGGCCAGAAATTTCGCATTTAAAACTTTATAGTATTTGAAAAATTGCACAAAATCTATTTCAAAAATAACATGATAAGGACTTTTTATTAGTTCATCTTCGTAATATAGATCGATCGCTTCTTGGGCATTATTTAACAATTCGGGCATAGTCCCGGCAGAAGTAAAAATTGGATATGCTTCAGTATATGCAGAATAACCTGTAGATGTTTTCTCAAGGATCATCTTCATCTTTTTCATTTATTACCTCTTTCTTTTAATCCTGCTATCTTTTTGATCTTCTCTTCCATGCCCTTTCCCATCTCTTGACTACCATGATCAGGAAAAATAATGATATTCGAATTGTTTGTATGCTTGAGTTTAATATGAGATCCTTTTCTGCTGACCTTAACCCAACCGTTTTTCAATAACAATCTGAGCAATTCAGAGCATTTCATTTTCGTCCCATCCTACATTATAAAGGTAAATTATTATTTACTTTTTAGCAAACATTTTTCTTTAATTTACACTAAATAATATTGAATAAATTGAATGAAAAGAAAACTGTGATGCAGAGCACAATTATATTGAATAGTTTAGGAGTTTAAGCAATAAGTAATTCCAAATTTTGGATTACTTTATCAATTACTTTGCTATCAGCTTGATCTATTTTCTCAGCATAACGGGCTTTCCAATCTAAATTTCGGACCTGATCAGAAAGAACGACACCTTGGACAGAATTGGAATTTACTGCGACTTCAAAAGGATAACCCTTGATCTTGGAAGTAATGGGACAACACAGGGCTAGTCCTGTCTTTTCATTGTATTCTTTTCGTGATATAATGATAGCCGGTCGTACCCCCCGCTGCTCATGACCGCTTTGAGGTGTAAAATTCAGCCACACATAATCACCGCGATCTGGAACATATGAAGAATTTACCATACTTCATTCCCTTCACTGCTCCCAAAATCTTCTTCAGAGTGTAAATTATTGGCATCTACTTTTGCTAACATTTTTAACAATTGAGATTTTTTGCTCTTAGGAACAAGAACCAAACCTTCTTTTTTTTGGATGAACTCAACTGTTGAACCGTCGCTCATTCCATATTCTTTTGTAAGATTAGAAGGAATGCGTATTCCGAGACTGTTTCCCCATTTTTTAATCACTGTTTCCATGTTTTTTCCTCCACAATAGTATATACATTGTTTATACTTTTGTCAAGGGTAAAAATAAGACTGTGACCCAAGTCACATTTAAAAAAGATCAACCTTTCAACTTCGTTCAGGTTTGTTTCTTATGATGATGAATAACCCGGCATTTCATGCCGGGCTATTTTTGATTTACCCCTCCATCAGACTTCGCCCCGAAGAGTCGGGGCTTCGTCCGACAGGTTCGTCGGGGTATAATATGCTTTCATCTCAAAAACCCTGGTTATGATTATTTTATATGCACCTATTTATATAAAATGTTTTAAGATTTTACCGGTAAAATTGAACTTAAATATGATAATTTATCTAGCAACCCTGAGCTTGTCGAAGGGTGAAACATTAATAGCCCGGGGTGGAACCCCGGGATCAGTATCCAAAAACTAAACAACCCCGATTCCATAGAGGGGTTGACCTTTTAAATATTGTTTCATCATCCAAAAGATCATGTATTTCTTCATACAATGATTTTTTCCTATGATGTTCTTCTTGATTTTGAATATAACTCTTAACAGTATTTTTAATATTTGAACAACAAGTAAAAATACTATATCCCGTAGCCCATTTTTTAAAATATGGCAACATGTTATTTTCTTTGATGAATTTTGAAGAAGTAACTTTAATTCTCTTGATATAATCCGAAATTGAAATATCCGGTCTAATATAGACTAATATGTGGATATGATCATTCATACCATTAATAGCATAAAGCGGACATCCACAATTATTTGAGACTGTTGTGATATATTTATAAAGTCTGTGTCCATTTTGGCCACCTAAAACATGTTCGCGTTTATAGGGTGTTAAAATAATGTGATATAATAATTTTCTAAATGAGCCCATAAGATAATTTATTTATCCTTTTTGCGAAATAGTAGGCACATTTTTCAATTGTGACCCAAGTCACATTTAAAAAAGATCAACCCTTCAACTTCGTTCAGATTTGTTTCTTATAATGATGACTAATCCGGCATTTCATGCCGGGCTATTTTTGATTTACCCCTCCACCAGACTTCGCTCTTTGAGCTTCGTCCAACAGGTTCGTCGGGGTATAATATGCTTTAATCCCAAAAAGCCCAGGTTATGATTATTTTACATGCACCTATTTATATAAAATGTTTTAATGTCTTACTGGCATTATTGTGCTAAAAATTTATAATTTTCGAGTAACCCTGAGCTTGTCGCCTGCCGGCCGTAGGCCTACTGCGCCGAAGTAGCTCGGCTACGAAGGCTGTACCTTGGCGAAGGCTGGAAGGATCGGGGCTTCGTCCGACAGGTTCGTCGGGGTAATAATACCTTGTTTAAATTTGATCAGAATCAATTGTATTATAATATAAACCTGCTGTGTGAAATAGGTAAAATAGTTTATAAAAGAGTGCTTTTGTTATCCCTTCCCGTCCCGAAATTTCGGGATCGGGCTGACAAAAATAAATGCCATAATATGTGTAAAGCCAAATATTTAAATCGGGTTGCTTATTCTTTGATAAGTCTATTGTCATTATATTCATAAACGATCGGCTGTCCGGTCGGGATCTCCAGCGCAAGCACTTCCTTTTCGCTCAGATCGTCAATGAACATCACGATCGATCGCAGACTGTTTCCATGTGCGGAAACAAGGACATTTTTACCGCTTTTCAGGGCAATCAGGATCTGTTCTTTAAAGAAAGGAATGGTTCTTTCCGCCGTATCTTTTAAACACTCACCATTGGGTGGTGGAACGTCATAACTCCGACGCCAGAGATGAACTTGTTCGTCACCGTATATCTTAGCCGTTTCAGCTTTGTTCTTTCCCTGTAATTCACCGTAATAGCGTTCATTCAAGTGCCAGTTTCTGTGAACGGGGATAATATTATTATTCATGTCATCACTGTAGATGGTCGCCCAGTCCTTCATCTTGCCCTCATCATGAACAACAACCGGGGTTTTATTGCTATGATTTTGAGCCAAAGACAACATAGCCGTTTCGATGGCACGAACCTGGACCGAGGTAAAAACGATGTCAAAATTGATATCGGCCAATTCTTCACCAGCTTTGATGGCTTCATTGATGCCATTGGACGATAAAGGCACATCAACCCATCCAGTAAAAACGTTCTTCATGTTCCAGACTGATTGTCCGTGACGGAGTAATACAAGTTTTCCCATCGAATTGTCCTTTATATTTTTGATTCAATTTAATTGAATTTATTCCAATTATCCACCTTCAACTTCATCAGAGCTAAC
>Ga0307992_1000475_pt1 | contig 25500 bp, 24 predicted proteins | sample EllFjometagen133_FD_203162 | JGI IMG/M metagenome (GOLD analysis project Ga0307992, IMG submission 203162) | Marine microbial communities from Ellis Fjord, Antarctic Ocean - #133 | ecosystem: Environmental > Aquatic > Marine > Unclassified | place: Southern Ocean | collected 2014-10-08
AAGAAACCATCAAAGAAAGTAAAGCACGCAATTTTAATATTATTATATGAAAGAAAAAAAGTGGATAAAACAAATGGTAAAGAAGTTAAAAAAGTTTTATAATAAAAGAACATTAAGAAGACAAGTAAAGATTTATCATAAATCAGATGGACAATAAAAAAGACGTACCGATCAATACCGAAGTTATCCGAGATGATAAAGGACTGTTCGTTAAGGGTACAGCCCCAGGTCCAGGACCATCAAAACAAACCCAAGAAGATAAAGATAGAAAAGAAGTTAGAAGAATAGCAGTAGAGAAATATGTTCATGAACTAACTGAATCATTAAAAGATATAAGCCCAGTATTAAAAGTAAAAGCATTATCAGGAGACATGGTAGCTATTAAAGAAATAAACGATAGAGCAATGGGAAAAGCTCCTCAATCAACTACATTATCAGGAGATCCAGAAAACCCATTAGTAACAACAGGAATTACTGACGAAGAGGTTAAGAAAATGATTGAAACATATGGACAGGGAAAAAATAGCGAGAGCAATAGCTAGCAAATCAATTCAGGCTTTTTCAGAGTTATTGTTTAAGAATCATTTAAGCCTAGACACACCAAATTTCCATAAAGATATATACAAAGTTTACGAAGATGAGAATATAAAGAGAATAGGAATAGGAGCACCACGAGGACACGCTAAAACAACTATCACAGATTTAAACTTCCTCAGTTGGGTAATCGTTCACAAGAAAGCAAAGTTCGTTCTATTAATATCAGACACTTATTCGCAATCAGTTCTATTTCTTGAAGCTCTAAAAGCAGAGTTTGAAGCTAACGAAAGACTAAGAGGATTATATGGAGATATGACTTCAAAGAATTGGAGTGAAGGCGAGATAGTAGTGAATGGCATAATGGTTAAGGCAGTTGGAGCTTCAATGAAAGTTCGAGGCTTAAAATATAGAGAGTCAAGACCAGACCTAATAATAGTTGATGACCTAGAGAATGATGAATTAGTTGAAAGTAAAGAACGAAGAGATAAACTAGAGAGATGGTTCAATGGAGCATTAGTTCCCTCAATGGATAAGAACGGAAGATTGGTAATGATAGGAACAATCCTTCATTATGACTCATTACTTTGCAAGGTATTAAACCCAGAGACTTACACAGAGTTTTATAAGAAGACCTACAAAGCAATCTATGAGAACAGAGTATTATGGAAAGAACATCTAAGCAGAACAGAACTGGAAACCATAAAGGCAGACTACATCGCAAAGGGTCAAGGGTATCTGTTTTATCAAGAGTACCAGAACGACCCAATATCAGATGAGAATAGAAAGTTTAAGATTGAGAAGTTTAAATATTTCACAGAGAAAGAGATTGACAAAAAAGAGTTAAGCACCTTTGTCACTTACGACAGAGCTTACAGCTTAGCTAAGACAGCCGACTTCACTGGTAAGACAGTGATTAGTGTAGACACAGAAAACAACTGGTATGTAAGACAAGCAATCCGACTGAAAGCAACAGAAGCAGACTTAATAGCAGACATGTTTGATACCAAGAAGCACTTTAGCCCACAAGTAATAGGAGTAGAGCAAAAGGCTTATGAATACACTATCAAGGTTGCACTGGAAGATGAGATGCGTAAAAGAGGGATATTCTTCTCCATAGAGGAGTTGAAGGACGGAGGAACAGCCAAGACCAAAAGAATAGAAGGTTTAGTTCCAAGGTTCGAGAGTGGAAGCATCTACTTCAAGAGAGACCAGACCGATTTGATTGATGAAATGATAACCTTCCCAAAAGGAATCCACGATGACTTAGTGGATGCACTGGCTCACCAGCTAGGAATAGCTGACAAGCCTCAAGGAGATATAAGTAACCAACTCCCGAAGGAGGAGTTAATATGGTAAACAACATGGCAAAGCAAATTGACGACATAAAGTTATTAGCTGAACTCAACTCTCATCATGACGAGGCTGAGAAGTCTCTTGAGGGGATAAGAGATGCAGAGTTTAGTTGGGACGATAGAGAGAATATGTTAGTTGGAATCCTAACCGACACAGGATCAAAGAAAACTAACAGCAAGGTAAACACTCAAGACCTTGTGAATTTAGTATTTGATGGAGCTTCAAGAGTAATGGCTCAATTCCCTACTGGAACAATCCAAGCTCTTACAAACGAAGACAAAGGCAAGAACGCTATGATGAATATAGTTCACGAGCGTTATATCATACCGAATGCAGATGCTCAGTATGATTTTTTGACTAAGTTAAGAATGTGGGACATCTATTCAAGAGTGTTTGGTTCTATGCCAGCGTTGGTAGATTATAGAGTAGAAGATGACTATGTTGGACCAGACATGTGGTTAATTCACCCTAGAGCTTTCTTCCCACAGTCAGGAGCAATCAACGTTAACGAGATGGCTTACTGCCAAGTCTCAACATGGGTTGATGTAGAATATCTTAAAGGAAGAGATAAGAAGATTTGGAAGAATTTACCTAAACTTATTAAGAATGTTGAAGAAGGAGCTAAAAGCAAGCAACAACAAGATACTAAGTATCAACCAGTCAATGAGAGATTAAACACCAGCCTAACTCAAGAGACAGGACAGTTTGCTCAATGCGAACTAATGACTGAATACCGAAAGGATAGATGGATAACTTACTCAAAGGAGTTTAATTTAATAGTAAGAGACATCCCTAACCCTCAACACAGCAGTGAACTTCCAATAGTGATGAAGCATTGCTTCCCATTGATTGACAGGTTGTATGGGCTAGCAGAGTTTGAGAGAGGTCACACACTTCAAAAGGCAGCTAATTCTTTGGTGAATCTATATATGTCGGGAGTTGAGATGAGTATCTTCCCTCCATTATTATTAGACCAGAACGGGATAGTAGCCTCAAGTATTGAATACAAAGCCAAGGCTAAGTGGTTGATGACCAAAGCAAATGCAATCTCACAGCTTCAGTTATCACCTCAAGGAATGAATACCTTTAATAGCACCTACTCTTTCTTAAAGAGCCAGATGCTTAATCTAGGAGCTACAACAGACACCTCAATATCAAAAGATGTTGACCCTGGTAAAGGAAAGACACCTGAAGCTTTAAAGCAACAGAACGCCAGAGAGGGAGCAAGGGATAACTGGGATAGATTTATGATGGAGCAGGCACTAGAGAAAGTTAATCAGAAGTTTATTGACTTATTGACCACCAAACAAGAGAAGCCTATTGACGTAACTCTATTCAAATCAGACATAGAGAAGCTATCAAAAGCTTTCCCTGATGAAGAGATAGCAACAGTGTTTAGTTCTGGAGATGCTGGACAGTTAAAAGTGACAGCTGACCAATGGAAAGAAATTGATGGATTAGATAAGGATGGCAAGGAGATAATAAAGACAATCAAGTTTAAATATACAATAGACTCAGGCTCAACAATGAAGTCCGATGACGAAGCAGAACACCAAGCTCTAACCGACCAGATGTTACTTATTATGAAGTTCCCTGGAGCTATGGAGCAGATAGGACAGAGTGGAAAGTTTATTATTGGTGATAAGACCTACAACTTCGCTGAATCAATGAAGAGATATATCCTAAGTTCTGGAATCCAAGATGGTGAAAAGATTATATCAGATAATGAAGAAGGCGAAGAGGAAGAACCTAACACTCAGCAACAAGTCCAACAGTTAGCTCAACAGGTAGAACAGTTGACCCAAGGATTGACTCAGATAGCCGAGGAGATGGCTAAGAAGCCAGAGGAGAAGAAGATTGAGGACTCAATCAATTACAAAGACTCTACTCCATATATCAAGGCACAATTAGAAGCTAAGGCTGGACTACAACCAGACCCAATTCATGAGACCGAACACATGGGAAAACACGTTGACGAAGTATCAAAGGCACATTCAATTCTTAATCCTCAGGAAGAGGAACAACAAATAAATGGAGAATAGCATACCAGTAAAAAAACTGACGTTTAAAGAAGTTAAAAAGGAATTAACCCCTACTCTTGAGACACACAAGAAAGATGATAAGATATTAAAAGAACTCCAAGAGTGGAAAGGCTGGGATATATTAAAAGCAAAGATTGAGATTCGAATAAAAGCAATAGAGGAAGGCACTAAAGGAAACATTGAAGATATTGAAGATGTAGAGCTATACGGGTTTAAGTGTCTAGCAAGAGATATAATAGTTGAACAACTACAAGAAGTTATCAATGATGTAGAGAAGCCAGCTAAATATCTAAGAGAAACAAATGGAGACACTAAATGAAATAGAGGAGGAAGAAGAGCTGAAAGAGGTTGAGAACCTTCATCAAATGTCCGAACCAGCTACTAGCAAAGAGCATGTATGGCGACAGGAAGGACCAATGTTAGTGTGTAGAAAGTGTGATGCTCCTCATAGCTTTTGGATAGGAACACACAGAAGAATGACTGGACTGGATAAGAAAGGAAACCCAACAATAGAGAAGATATAGGTGGCTTACCCACCATTAAGCGGTATGTAACTATTAAGCATATAACAATGCTAGACAACAGAGAAGGCGTAAAAGAGCCTGAAGAGGTAGTGGAATCGCCAACCATTGAAACTCCTGAGGAGGAAACTCCTGAGGAGGAAACTCCTGAAATCGTTGAAGAGCCAGCGGAAGAGCCTACTGAGGAGACAGTTGAAACTCCAGAGGAAGCTAAGGAAGCTGAAGCACCTAAACCATCTCGAGCTGAGAACCGAATCAGAGACCTAGTAGCAGACAAGAAACGACTAGAATCTGAAATGGAAGACTTCAAAGCGAAGAAATCCGAAGAGTTTGAAAGTGGAGAGATGACGTATGATGACCTCAACAAGGTTGTTAACGAGCGGGCATTAGAAGCAGCCCGACTATTAGTAGATAGTAGAGAAGTTGGAAGAGAAGTAAAAAGTCAATCTCAAGAATGGGCAAAAGACTTTGACCAAGTTAAGAGTGAAAACCCTCAACTAGACCCAAAGTCCCCAGAGTATGACTCAAACTTAGATTCAACGCTTGCAAAACTTTTAGATGATGGAAGCGGTAGCCCACGCCTAGACATTAAGGTTTCTGAAATTATGGAAACTTTGAGAGGCAGGGAAACTAAAACCACCACTGAAGCAAAAGAGGCTGGGAAATCGGAAGCATCTGCAAACCTTGTTCAACAAGTGCAAGAGGGTGCGATAACTCCTTCAGCCCAAAAGACTGCGAGTCCTAGTAAATATTCTGATGCTGAAATAAGCAAGATTATGAACGAAGACCCAAAGCTTTACACAGAGTTAATTCAAACTAATAAAATCTAGTTTCAGGGCAACAATAAAATGGCAACAATAGGAACAAATTATGGGGAAGCATTTGGACGAAATTCCCTAAAGCGTTACTTCGCTGCTTCTATTTCTTCAAAGATTACGAACAAGAAATGGGAAGGTGAACTTAAAGCTGGTGGAGGACGATACCAAGTGAATATCCTTACTTATGGATTGAACGAATGGGAAAGTTATACTGGAGAAGACATTACTTTCAATGATGTTTCAGAAGTAGAAGGAACTCTTCCTTTAGACAACCAGAAGTATAACGCATTTAAGATTTTAGATTGGAACAGATTTAAAACTTATGCAACAGACGCAGACTCAACAGAAATCAGCAACGCTGCTGAACTTTTGAAAGAGACAGTAGACGCATTTAACCTTGCTTTCTACGCAGACGCACACAGACGAGTTGGAACAGATTATTCAACAGGAACTGTCACTATTGACGTTTCTGGTAATGTAACTGGAAGTGGAACAACTTTCACTTCACCAATGGCAGGTTGTCCTATCTTGGCGGTTGGACACACCAAATATTACCGAGTTAAGACTTATACCAATGCTACTTCAATCGTTATCGAGAATGATAGTGATGACACAGCTTCTAGCTATGATGGTGGAGTTGTAACAACTGTCGCTTATAACATTGAAGGTTATGCTAAATTCCAAGTGACTGCTACTGGAGCAACATCTGGAATCGACAACGTAATATTAGAGGCTAAAGAAGCTTTAGACTTCGAGAAAATGCCTAAGAAAGATCGTTTCTTGGTTATCTCTTCACAAATCGAATCTATCTTACTTCAAAGCAAAAACCTTACTCCTTACACCCCTTCAGCTTTTGAAGATGTAGTGAAGTTAGGAATTATCGGAATGTATAGAGGATTTATGATTATTTCCAGCGAACAAGTTTCTGGTTCTAATGCACTAGGTTATCGTTGTTTGGCAGGACATCCTTCTGCTATTACTCATGCCTTTATCCAAGTTTCATCTAAAACCACAGTGGACTTAGAGAACAACTTTGGAAAAGGATATAAACAATTGGTCGCCTACGGTTCAAAGGTTCTTGACGAAAGAAGAAAAGGACTAGTAGATGTATGGATTTACGTTTAGTCTTTTTATATTGATGTGCTGGGCTCACTTGAGCCTAGCCACTAATATTTAATTATCAGGGTATGCGAATATTATCATTAGCTTCCAAGAAGACTGGTTGTTGGAAAGTTAGAAACAAACTTCCATTAGACCAACTTGAAGCTAGACACCAAGTAAGCTACGCTAGCCAGAAGACCCCACAGAAGCTCTCAGGGTGGGATATAGTGATTTTTAGCAACATAATGGGAGGAACAGTCATAGTGAACAATGGGAAGGAGAGAGAAGTCCCTATGGAGACTATGGTGAAAGATTATCGAGCATTAGGAGCAAGGATAGTTTATGATACAGATGATGCCCAAGAGATACACCCATATAAAAACGATAAAGAAACTGAGGACAGAAAGAAAGCATCAAAGCTGATAGAGGAGAATCTTCACAATTACTTTTACCTTTTGAAAGAAGCTGACCTGATTACTTGCACGACAGAGAAGCTCAAGAAACATCTAAGCCAGTTTACAGATAAGCCGATTAGGGTATTACCAAACTCAATCAACCCAGAAGATTTCATTGAGAGCGGGAAGAGTGATAAAGTGAAAATAGTATATGCTGGTAGTGACTCTCATATAGTAGATGCTGAGTTAGTTACAGAACCTCTCTATAATTTACGGAAAAAATACGATTTATATATAGAAACCTTTGGATTTCAAATAGGATTTAGAGACTGGAAGTCCAAGAAGAAGGGAAACGTCTCAATAGATAAGTATTACGAAGCTCTATCTGGTATGAATGCAGACATAGGTGTTTGCCCATTATTAGAAAATGAGTTTAATTTGAATAAAAGTCCTTTGAAATTCCTAGAATACGCAACAGCTGGAATAATGGCTCTTGCCTCCAATAGACTTCCTTACAGCCTAGATATGAAGCCTGAGTGGCTTGTGGACGATGATAAATGGGAAGAGACACTGGATAAGTTCATAAATGACCCAGAATTAGTGAAGAAGACATTGAAAGACCAACAGGATTGGATTTTAGAGAACCGAGACATAAGAAAGACAGCTAAGTTATGGGAAGAAGCCTATACGGAGTTATTAGATGGAGGACTTACCGAAGATAAAGGACTTGTTTCAGTAATTATACCAGCCTATAACTATGCTCATTATTTAGTAGAGACTTTAATGAGTGTATTTACTCAGACTTATCAGAATGTAGAGATTATTGTGGTAGATGACGGCTCAGAAGACCATACTAGAGAATTATGTGAAGGAGTGATTGACCCAAGGTTTAAATATATACATCAAGAGAATAAAGGGCTGAGTGGAGCAAGAAACACAGGTTTAAAGGCTTCTAAAGGTGACTGGATACTTAATCTTGACGCAGATGACACAATCCCACCAAACTTCATAGAGGAGATGATGAAGAAGACCGAGAAAGGTGTAGGATTAATCAGTAGTCATTATAATGAGTTCGGAGATAGAGATAACATTGTTAGAATGCCTGATGTAGTAGATTTAAAAATGTTGTTAGAAGGAAATCAGTGTTGTTCTTGTTCGTTATTTTCTAAAGAAGCAGTCGATGAGGTTGGAGGATTTGATGAGTTGATGAAAGACGGATACGAAGATTGGGAGATGTGGATAAGAATATTAAGCAAGTTTAAGTTTAATAGAGCTGATGTAGCCTTTAATTATAGAATACATGGAGATTCAATGATTCACGGAACAATCCAAAAGCACGATAAGATAGTGAAGTATATTAAAAATAAGCATAGCAAATTGTATGAGAAAATGGATTGAAATTACAACTTATCTTCCTTGTCCGCAGAATTGTGCATATTGTCCACAAAAACTGTTAAATTCTCAGTATAAAGGTAAGCAGAAGCTTAGTTTGGTAGATTTTAAGAAGATTTTAAAGAATATCCCAGATGATGTTGAAATTCATTTTAGTGGATTCTCAGAGCCAGCCTTTCACCCTGACTTTGAAAGTATGGCGATATCAGCCAAAGAAACCCATATAGTTAATATATACAGTTCAGTAATAGAGGGGTTTGATGATATCTTCACAGTTCACAACGAAAAGAATTCAGTTCAGAATCCTATATCAAGAGCTGGTAACAACTGGGAGACTGAAACAAGACAAGGAGCTCAATGTGTAAGAAGTCCAAGCTTCGAGCAGAATGTAATGCTACCGAATGGAGATGTTTACTTGTGCTGTATGGATTATGGGCTCAAACATAAACTAGGAAATTTATTCAAGACTAATTTTAATAATTTAAATAGAACACACTCTTACAAACTTTGTGAGAAATGTGAATCCTTCATATGATTACCCTAGCAATAGAAATAGAAAGAAAAAAAAACACCCTAGAGGTGAAGTTTATTGGAGATGAAGGAGGTGTTGAGATACATTCAGAAGACTTTGGTAAAATAACACCAAAGACAAAAGTAATGCGAAGAGTAAAATCAATGACCCTAGACGGAAAGGTAATCTCATTCGCACTCAATTATATAAATGAGAATTTAGATAAACCTAAAGGCAAGAATAAGGTGTAGGGTTTCCACTAACATTATTTAAAGCAGAGCTATAGTTTCCGTATTCTAAGTCAAAAGCAGTAGTATTAATAATATTGTTTAGATCATCAATACATGCTGTATAATTATCTAAACTAGACTCTATTTCTAAATAACCTTCTTGAAAGCCATCTTCTGCACCGATTCCATAACCTAGATGATAACTAAAAAAAACTGCAACGATAACTATAACTGAATAAACAAATAGTTTCATATATTTAAGTTATTAATTAGTTCTCTACAGGCTTTATAGCCAGAACTTAACATTTTATATTTAATAAGTCAAGTAATAATTCAGGGACAACAAAACAATGGCAAATCAATGGGTACCAGTATCGAGTGCGAATGACTGGTTGAATCAAGCTAACAAACAATATGACGAACCATATGTTGCTGGTACTTCATCTACAGCACCAACATTAGGGAGCGGAGTTTCTGATTTAGGTTCAGGAACAGGGACAAAAACAACAAAAGAGGGGAAAGATGACACTAAAGACGCAGAAAGAGAAGAAAGAAAGAGATTAGACAAACTAAGGGACTCTATTGGAGACCAATTTGATGATATTCTTGGGAACTACTCAAGCCAAATTAAAGGGCTTCCAGGAGAGCAACAAAGTATCTTATCTGGTGTTGGAACTTTAGCAGACACTCAAAAGGGAACAATTAACAGTGCTTTAGCAACTGCTCTTCAACAACTAGAAGGAAACAGAGGAGAAGTTAAAACACAACAGAAAGCAACTCTTCAAGACCTTGCAGACAATACAAGAAACTTATTCCAAGCTGGAAACATTTATCTTGGTTCAAGAGGTGCAGGAGATTCAAGTGCTACTGGAATGTACAGTGCCGCACTTACAAACCAAGCTAATAAGCAAAGAGGAGACGTTCAAGGACAAGTCAACTCAATGATGACTGATATTAATAACCAACAAGTTGAAACAGAAGGTGTAAATACTCAGATGTTGAATGAAGTTGATACTTGGAAAGCTAACCAAGAGCAACAGATTGTAATGCAATACACCGACCTTAAACGACAGTTAGAAACTGCTATGGCTTCTGCTAAGGGTCAAGAGAAGGCAAACTTAGCTGACCTAGAGGCTCAACTCTATAACCAAGCTAGAACTCAATTAACGAATCTTCAAAATCAAGCCGCTACCGCTAAAGCAAGTTCTGTTTCAAACTATCAGAACACTGGTGGAGGATTAGGACAAGCTGGAGCAGATAGATTAAAGATGGTTTCACAAGAACCAGACGGAGGATATGTTATCAATAACCCAGCAACAGGAGAGGATATCAAGATTATGTCAGCTGGAAATGGAAATTACTCTGATGTTAACGGAAATATGTATGGTTTAAATGCAGAAGGAGACTTCTCACCAATACAGCAAGCAGTTCAAGGAGCAGGTTCATCATTAACACAATAGAGCATGAAGCTAGAAGACTTATATAGCAAACTTAAATCATTTGGTAAAGGAGCAGTTTCGGCGGCTGTTCCTTTGTATGGTGCTTATAACGCTTATAAGACTGTTACTAAACCTGAAACATTGAATAGAGTTAAAAAAGCAGTATTTGAGCCTTCCCCTGTAGCAACTTCTATTCACAACAAGATAAAAGCCTTCTCAAACAAACAACCTGAATTATATAACCCTCAGACAAATAATCCTTTCAAGCCAAGTGTTTCAAACATTGTTAGTCCATTATCGACTTTAAACAGAATGTCTAACACCAAATTTAACTTTGGCGAGACTAATAAGACAGCTGGAGGGAAACTAGCTGGAAGTTTTGGAGATTTATTTTTGAATATGCCTAGTAGAGGAAAAACCTTAATAAAAGAAGGATATGGAGAAGACTACTCATCCCCTGAAGGAAAACAAGACCTTTTGAAAAGATATGGAAGAGCCGCAGAATTTGGAGCTGATTTAGGAATGATGACTATTGGTGGAGGAATGGGTAAAGAAGCTATCGCTCAAGGTTTTATTAAGCCATCTTTGAAGAAGACAATGCTTGAAGGAATGAAGAACATGGCAATATTGGGAACAGCCTCAGCTCCTGGTTTTATTGGAGGTAAAATGCTTCAAGCCGATCAAGGGGAAAGACTCGAAGCTGGTAAAGAAGAATTGAAAAACCAAGCAATTAATGTAGCGATGATGTCAGGGCTTGGATTGGCTACTCCTTTATTGGGGAGAGGAACTAAGATTGGTTGGAACGAAGCTAAAAACTTCCTAGGAGATTTTAAAAGCCCAGGGATTACAAAATCAGTCCATTTCAAAGTAGATGGAAAATGGACAACTTATGATGCTTTGGTAAAAGGCTTTGAGAAAAGAGCTAAGAAGTTTGTTTATGCCCCTGGCGAACCAGAACAGTTGGCTATGGAGATAGCTCAGAAGTCCGAAGCGGCAGTTTTTGAAAAGACAAACCCTAAAGCGTACAAATCTTTCACTATGAGGAATCTTAGTGGTAAGGGTGGAATGAGTGTTGAAAACACAGCAGGGAGGAAAGTTACACCTCTTACAAAAGAACAAATTACAAGAGATATTATGGATGGGAAGGTTCCTGATGGGAAAATAGAATATCAAACAATGTCTGATGGAAGCAAGAGGACTGTTGTTTCTTCTAAGAGTATGGAGAAACAACTTGAATATCAAAAAGGAAATGATGCGTTTATTAAGAAAAATGCACTAGATAAAGAAAACGATATTATTTTAAATGAAATTTCTAAGTTTAAAAAAGAACTTGGTGTTGATAATATTGGTGTTTCTAAAAGTAATGCCTTCGATATAGAATTTGCTAAATATAGGAAACAAAAGAGCACTAGTTGGTGGGATGAGTCAAAAACTACTAAAAAAATTGATTTGAAAGAATTTATAAATAAATTTAATAAAGCAAAGACTACCCCTAAACCAGTTAAACCTCTCACAGAGCCTCCTGTGAAGCCACAGAGCGTTTCAGAGGGTATATCCAAAGCTAAAGCAGAAGGTAAGAGTTTTGATGAGTTTGTAGAGTCGCAGGGAGAACCAGTGTTTCACGGCTCTGATGTAAAAATTAAAAAATTTGATACTAATATTGGAGGTTTGGGTGAGCATTCACCAGCATTAGGAAGATTGGGGACATTTTTTACAGACGAAGTTTTTAATGCTAAAAATGTTGTTAGAACTAAAACTGACGGGGGAAAAGCAGTGGTCAATAAAGCATACTTAAACTTTAAAAAACCTAAAATTTACGAGGATAAAGGATTCGAGGACGCTTTCACAAGATTGATAAGAGACGTTGAAAAATTTGGGAAAACTACAACAGACCTTCCGCAAAAAGATGGGACGTTTAAATTTGTTACTAACAAGAAACCAGCTGAAGATTTTAAAAAGAAATTATTAGATGAAGGATATGATGGTATTTTTATTAAAGGTGGAAATTCGGCTGACGGGATAAAAGATAATCAATGGATAGCGTTGAAAAATGAAAATATCAAAACCAAATCCCAACTTAAACAACTATGGGATAAGCCTAAAACAATAAAATTAAAGCCTAAGCCAAAGGTTAAGCTAACAAAAGAGCGAGGTTTCGTCACAACAGTTAAGGAATCTCCAAAAACTGCTCCTGAAGTAGCAACTAAACTTAAAGGAAAATACACACCAATTAAAAACAAGCAAACTATTGCTAAAGCTGACACAAAAGTTACTAAGGACTTTGAGGGTGCAGTATCAAGAGCTAAGATAGAAAAGAACATCACAACAGAGATACAAGCTGAATCCCTTACTCTTATAGATAAACTACAACAGAAAGGAAGATTTGAAGATGCAGTTGATATTGTTGAAGCTATGTCTGAAAGAGCAACTAGGGGTGGACAGGCTACTCAAATATTATCAGCTTATAATAAACTCTCCCCAGAGGGTGTTTTAGCCTTTGCACAAAGAGGAGTTACAAAAGCTAAGAAGGTAAGTGAAAGAAAATACGGAAATTTAAAGATAACTCCAACACAAAGCAAGAAAATAGTAGATATGGCTAAAAAGATAAAGACATTGACTGGAGAAGGTAAGGAAATGGCTACTAGAGAGATGCTTGATGAAATTGCAAGAATAGTCCCTACACCTTGGGCTAGAAAAGCAACTACTTTATGGAAAGCTGGACTGCTTACTGGTATTAAGGGAGCTGTTGGTGGAAATACAGTTGGAAACACTGCTATGGGAATGTTGAAGAAACTTTCAGATATTCCAGCTTCAGGGATAGATGCTGCACTTTCTAAGATATTTTTTAAAGGACGAAGGTCAAAAGCGTTTACCCTTGATGGTATTATGTCAGGAGCGTGGGAAGGATTGAAAAAAGGAGGAAGTAATCTAAAAAAAGGAATTGGAGCAGATGATGTTAGTAGTAAATTAGATTATCAAAAAGTTTATTTTAGCAAAAGCCCATTAGGGAAGATCGCACAGAAATACACAGACTCAGTATTCAATTTTTACTCCGCAGCTGACAGACCTTTCTTCCATTCAGCCTTGAAAAATAACTTATATGACTTTGCAAAGGTTGAGGCTAAGAATAAAGGATTGAAGGGTAAAGCTTCTAAGGAATTTGTAGAAAACTTAGTAAAGAATCCAAGAGAAGAGTTTTTAGCTAAAGCTGTTGACGCTGCTGAAGTTGTGGTATTTCAAAATAGAAACCCACTAGGTAAAGGGCTAACAGGCTTTAAAAAGGGAATAAAGTACGGGGAAACTGCTGGTGGAGAAATAATTGCGGAAGGCGTGTTACCTTTTACAGGTGTCCCATCTTCTATTGCTACCGCAGTGCATAATTATTCTCCAACTGGAATACTTCACGAATCTCTTAGGGCTATTATAGAATTGTCAAAGAATAAAACACTCACACAAGCCTCCCAGAGAAAATTATCCGAAGCTTTAGGCAAAGGATTGACTGGGACAGGGATAATAGTGTTAGGTATGAAACTAAAAGAGGGTGGTCTGATGACGCTAGGTTATCCGACTGACCAAGGAGAGAGAACTTTATGGGAGCAGGAAGGTAAGCAAACTTATTCAATCCTTATTGGAGGTAAATGGCGTTCAATGAATTACATGGGACCTATCATGTCTTTATTAGCAATAGGAGGAGAAGTACAAAAGGCGGATGGTACTGGCGTAGAGTCTGTTGGGGCTGGAGTAGCTGGAAGCGGTAAGGCTATAATAGGCTCATCTCCACTATCAGGCTTGCAGTCTTCACTTGATGCTATCACTGACCCTGAAAGATATGGAAAGAATTATTTTAAAAACACAGCGTCTTCTGTTGTCCCGACTATTGTAAAAGATGTTGCTAATGCTGGAGACGACACACAGAGAGAAAGCAACAATGTAAAAGAATCAATACAAAATAGAATCCCTTTGGCTAAGAACAAACTAAACCCCAAAAGAGATATATTCGGTGATGAAGTTAAACGTAAGACTAGCCCAGTTGGAGCTCTTATCGACCCTTTCAAATCTAGCAAAGCCAAGACAACTGATGTAGTAAGTGAATTGAGAAGACTTCAAGATACTGGAGAAGGACCAACACTCTCCAAACCAAAAGCAAAGCAAAGTGTGTTTGGGCAGAAAGTAGAACTAACACCTGAAGAACTAGATAAATTTGAGCAAGAGACTGGAGCACAAATAAAATCAATGGTAGAGGAAACTATAGCTTCTGACGGGTACAAAGGTCTCCCAGATGAAGATAAAAAGGATATTATAAATAAATTAATTAATAGTGTTAGAAAAGACGTTAAAGAGGGGACTGTAACAGGTGGAACATTAAGCGAATTTGATTCAAATAATATTAGTGCTAAGAACAAAATTGAAATACAGAAAAGAGATTTATTAAATTCATACGAAAACTCTATGAAAGTAGAGGGTGGATATATTAGAAAATCAGAATCAGGAGATACTGCGACCTTTATTAGCGAGAATAAATATAATAGTCAATTAAATACAGCCAAACTTACTTCGTATAAGAAAGCTAAGAATATGACTAAGTGGGTTGAAACAGCCGAAAAACAATTTAAAGTATTAGAAAAGATACTTAACGACCCAAACACCGATGAGATAGAAAAAGTAACAACATTGAACAAGATTGACACTTTGATGACCAGTTATAATAAATATGCAGGTTATGGAGGATTTACTAAAGGAAAAGCAGGCAAGAAGGGAAAGACTATTAAATTCAAAGCAGGAACACCACTTAAATTAAAAAAATCTAAAGTTACATTCAAAGCTCCGAAACTACTTAAGATTTCCAAGATAAAGACAGCTCCGTTAAAATTAGGTAAGATAAAAGTAAATAGAAAGAAAGTTAAGATAAACCTTAAATCTAGCAAATCTCCTACGATAGGAAAAAAACTAGCATAAAATCATGACAATAACAGAAGTAATGGCTTCAATTTATCGGAGATTTGAAAAATCATCTGATGAGCCAGACACAACCTCAGAAGACTTTATCGTTCGGTTAGATTATGTAAACCGAGCTATAAGACAATGGGAAAACGAGATGGGAATGGACTGGAAAGAACTTTATAGAACTTTATCAGGTACATTGACTAGCGGAGTTCTCACAGGTTCAACCATAGACGCACTGAAGAGCCCTAGTGGCTTCGTAAGGATAGGAACGGACAGATATGAGTATGTTCGACCTGAGAGGGTAGAGAGAGAGGTTTCGCTTTATTCTTCAAAGAAAATCTACACTATTACAGGAGCAAAGGAAGCAAAATCAATTAATGTTTACCCAGTAGTTTCAGATGACTTCTACTTAGATTATCAGAAATACGCCACAATATATTCAACAGGAGAAGAAACTGGAGAGATTGAAATGAGTAACCCTGAATTTATTATACAGTTTGTTTGTGCTCAGTTATATTTAGACGATGCTAATAACACTCAAGCAGGTGTAGAAATGCAAGGAGCAACAGACGCTATGAACTCAATGAAGTTAAATAACGAGAAACTCCCTTTTTGGCAAGAGGATAACCAAGGATCTAATGAGGGTATTAATTTTGGACAATAATGGATATAAAAATATCACAAAAAGGAAGCGAAAGACCTAAGCCACTAATAATAGTGGACAAATTTGACAAGGGAACTGTTACGCTTTTAGATGAGGCTCGTATTTCTCAAGATATGGCTTCTGAATCTAAGAATCTTATTCAAACTCAAGACGGTCTATGGTCTCAGAGATGGGGCAGAGATTATTACGGTACAACTATTAGTGGAGAAAGTATTATTGATGGAGCAGAGGAATATGTCGTGGATGATTCCACCAGACAGCTTATTGCTATTGGAGGAACAACAGGAAAGATTTTTAAATCAACTGATGGAGTTACTTGGACAGAACTTTCAGGAGCAACAATGACCCCTGGTAAAAAACCATACTTTAAACAGATTCATTCTATAATGTTTATTTCAAACGGAACTGATAACTTAGTTCAGTATGATGGTACAGACCTTGCCACTTATTCAGAATTATCAGCACCAGCTAATGTGGCTCTTACAAGAACAGGATTATCAGCTGGTTCTTACACAATGTATTACAGAATTACAGCTTTAAACGAAGTTGGAGAATCTACTGCTTCGACAGAAGAATCTATAACGGTTGATTCTGTTAGGGATCAATGGGGAGATGGGGATAGTATTGGTATTACTTGGGACGCAGTTGCAGACGCTTCAAGATATCAGATTTATTGGTCAGACGAAGAAGGATATGAGGCTTATATTGATTCAGTCACAACTAATTCTTACAGTGATGATGCTTCAATGCAACAGAATCCTTATGTAGTAGTCCCGAATGACAACACAACCACCGCACCTAAATTTAGACAGATGGAGTTATCCTCAAACAGAATATGGGGAACTGGAGACCTAGAAAATCTTTACCGAGTCCATTTCTCAGGAGTTGGTCAGTTTATGGCTTATTTTAGTGAATGGTATGGTGGAGGGTGGGTAGATTTAGAAAAAGGAGGAAGAGAAATGCCTATTTCAGTTGTTCATTATCGTAATGGTTCTGGAACTTCCGCCGCAACAGTTTTATGCAAATCCCCAGAAGGGGAGGGAACTATTTGGCAGGTTACGTTAGAAAGTGTCACTGTTGGAACGGATTCGTTTACAGTGCCTATACCAGTTAAGATTGTTGGTTCTATCGGAACGGTAGCCCCTAGTGGAGTTGTTAAAGTGGGTAATGACATTATGTTCCCAAACAAGCAAGGAGTTTTCACTCTTTCAAATGCACCTCAACTATTGAATGTTTTAGCCACTAAAGAAAAATCACAATTAATCAGACCATCTTATCGAGGACTTAACCAAGATTTAATTGGAGATTTATGTGGAATATATCATGACGCTAAAGTTTTCTATTCAGGAGCAGTCGGAACAGTAAATGATACTTGTTTTATCTTCGACTATGAAAGACGTAATTGGAACTGGTCTTGGGACTTTGGAGCCAAACAATTTTTCAAATCAACTGATTCAAGTGGATTGACTCATCTTTTATACGTTCCACCAACAGGGGGAAGACTAATAGAAATATCATCTTCTTTCAATTCAGACTTCGGAGAACCAATTAAGACTTCTTACATTTCAGGTTTAATGCCTTTCAATAAAGATGATACAGTTTTTGCAAAGGTGAAAGAGGTTGTTTTAACGATTGGAAGACTGAAAGGAACAATCAAAGTTGAAGTTCTTGGAATAGACGCGAAAAGAGGCTTTTCAACTATCGGAACGAAAGAAGTCTCAGGTAACGCTTCAGCAATATCTTTTGTTGAGAGTATTTTTGGACAATATAGATTTTCAAATAGAGAAGGAACTCCTAAGACTTTTTCTCAAGCTAACACCAAAAAAAGGGTGCGAGTGAATAAAAAGATAAATAGGATTCAACTACATATTTCTTCCACTGCCACAGGGACGGAATACACTATATTAAATTGGCAGGCTAAGGGAAAAGTAATCCCGACATCATTGCCAAATGCGTGGCGCTGATGCTTAGAAAAACTTAGATTTGCTTAGGACTAAGTAAAAAAAGGGCTAGTATAAGCATTAATTATGGCATAAGATTTTTCTAAGCAAATCTAAGCAAACTTATAACAATTAAAGTAATAAAATGGCAGCAGGAATTGACGATAAATTTTTAGAGGCTTCTGCTAACTGGACAGGAGCAATCGGTTCAGGAGGAGTCGCAGACGGAACAGTCACAACCGTTCCGTTGGTATCAGTTACAAACTTACCAACAGACACAGCGGTAGAGGTTATGATTGACCGAGTAGATTCAAACGGAACACTAACCCCAACAAGTATGGAGGTAGTTAAGGGTATTGTTTCTTCAACAAATCTTATCTCTTGCGAGAGAGGAACAGAAGGAACAGCTCAAGCTCATAGTGCAGGAGCAATCGTAGAAGTAATTTTAACAGCAGACCAGTGGAACTTAATGACTGGTGGTATATTGGTGGAGCATGAGCAAGACGGAACTCATGCAACTTCGATAGTGCTTACAAGCCCAGTAATCAGGGAGTACAGTGGTTGGCAAGAAGCTAATGAAACTTGGACTTATGCAAGTGCTACAACCTTTACTATTTCAGGAGACCAGACTTCACTTTTAGCTAAAGGGATAAAACTTAAACTTACAAATAGCACTGTAAAATATTTTTATGTTAAATCATCTTCTTATTCATCACCAGACACAACCGTAACAGTAACTGGTGGTTCTGATTACACTTTGGCTGATACTGATATCACAAGCCCTTTTTACAGTTATGAAGAAAACCCTCAATCATTCCCAAACGGATTTGATTGTGCTAATCGACAACACCTTACTGTTTCAAGCGGAGGGCAGATGGTTTTGAGTGGTTGGGATTTTGTTACTGGAGATGGTTCAAACAAGAGGGAGTTATCAACAGTTGTATTTGAAGAATATTTCGATTCAGTGCCGTTTGTTCTCACCTCAATGGGTTCTTTTAAAAATGGTTCAGACCCAACATCTCTTAATGAATTGAACGAAAGCCTTTCAAATTCTTATGGGGATGTAGCATTTAATTGTTGCTGGGAGGATATAACAGCTTCACAATTCAAGGCGACAGTTTTAAACTCAGGAGTCGCTTGGACTGCAACTCATAGAATAGGTTTTACTTGGCAAGCCACAAACAAAATAGTAGATTAATAAGTTTTGGCTGGAACTCTTCCAGCCTTTACACAGTTGCACAATCAACCCCTGATTTTTTGTGCAACGCTGTAAGGAAATAAATTATGAATAACCAATGGGAAAAAACGCCAGAGGAATTACAAAACGAACTTAATCAGAAAAGTAACTCCGAAACACAAAAACAATCTCTCTTATTAGGAGAGCTTTTGAAAGTGGTCGCTAAAACAATCCAAGAAAACAAAGAAGTTAAAGTTGAGAATATTGGGAGGGAGGTTCTGAATAAAATCTCTATTAACAAGCCTGAATGGTTAAAGGAAACAAACCTCACACCAATAGTAAAAAAACTAGATTATATCGCTTCAGCAGTTATTAGGAAAGAGGTAGTGAAGGAGATTGGAATTAAAAGACCAGATTGGCTAAAAGAACTTATCCCAAAAGAGATTGAGTTCCCAGAACCGAAAGAAGCTGAAAAACTTAGTCCTATTTTAGAAGAAGTCATCAAAGCGATTAAGGAGATAGAAAAGACTAAGACAGTTGAGATTTCAAACGCAATAGAGATTAAAGAGCCTAAATGGTTTAAATTTCCTGACTTTAATGCTCCAATTTTATCTTTATCGAAGTTTTTAGTTGGATTGCAGAAAAAAGTATTTACTGTAAAAGGAAAAGTTGAGATATCAAACCCAGTCAAAGAGGTTACAGTTTTAAACCCCCAGAAAGAGATTAAAATCACTAACTTAAAAGATTTAGAAAAAGATGTTAAATTGATGACAGCCCAACTCCAAGCTTTAGGCAACACAGGAAGCAACGGAGGTGGAAGTGACATCGACACCTCTCCACTGGCTAAGGAAGCCAACCAAGACCCCCTAGCTAAATATAAGTTTGCAGATTTAGATGATGACGCTTCTCCTAATTATTACGGAGCTACTGATTCAGAAGGGAATTGGTATATTTTAAAAGAAGATACTTCTGCTAAAACTTTAAGATACGCAACAGGAGATGAAGACTACGCAACAAACTGGACTGGACGGGTCGGTTTGAGCTATGGATATTTATTTGATGTAACAATATACTAATATGCCTAAAAAATTTAATCCCTTAGTGCCACCTTTCGATTACTACGAAGAATCTAATATACTCCCAGGAACTACCCAAGGGCAGCTTTTTTACTGGGACGATACGCTTAGAAAATTGACACACACAGAAACTTCTGAAATGTTTTGGGATGATACTGGTAAGATATTAACTTTCGGAAATTTCCCAATCACCCCAAGCTCAGCACCAACAACTAATTATCAAGTAGCCAATAAGAAATATGTTGATGATAACGCTGGTGGTGCTCCAGAAGGAATAGTAGTTAAATCCACTGGAGAAGGTGGAGCAATAAAATTTTTAAGAGAGGATGGAGATGGTACTTGTTCTTGGCAAACTCCAGCAGGGAGTGGAGATGTGACTGCAGCTGTTAATTTAACAGATGAAACTTTAGTACAAGGAGACGGTGGGGCTAAGGGAGTTAAAACTTCAACAGTAACAGCACAGAATGTCATAGATAATACAGCAAAATTAACAAACGTATCAACTAATCTATCAGAGGGAACATCCACGACAACTACAGTTGATGTAAATTCAAGCGATGGAACAAATGCCACATTAGTCTCTGCATCAGCCTCAAGAGCAGGAGTATTGACTAAAGATAAATTCGACGAAATAGTATCTAACAATTCTAAGGTATCTGAGTCCACAACAGTAACAGATACAAACACGCTTGATTTGACTCTAAACACTTATAATATTACTGCAGATTTAAAATATGAAGACTCAGCTACTATAGACTTAACTGATTCTGCTTCTGGATTGAAGGCAGAGGTAAGTACTGACTCTATAAATGATACCCATATTGATTGGGGAACTGGGGCAAACCAAGTTTCAGCAGTTGATGTACCGATTGAAGATGTTGCTGAGAATTTCACAGGTATAGAGGTGGAAACAGCCCTAACAGAATTAACTACAAGGGAAGAATGGGAAGCTAATGGATTTGAAGATAGAGATGACTCTACTTTAGCTTGGAATGATGGTACTTACACACTTTCAATTCAACCAACTGCTACGAACTTCACTTATTGGGTGGAGGGCATTAAATATGTTTCAACTGGAGACACTGTGCAAATAGACAACACTAAAGAGGGCATACATGTAATTTATTATGTTGGCGACACTTTGACTTCAATGGCTAACCCAACAGAGGGAGATATTGGTAGTATCATTAGAAGACAGGCAATAGCATGTATTATTTATTGGGACACCTCAACTGCTACAGCAATTTATGTCGGAGAAGAAAGACACGGAAAAGTAATGTCTCCAGAGACTCATGCTTATTTACATTTTTTAGAAGGATTAAGATATGTTTCAGGATTAGGTTTGAATACTTTTAGTGTAGATGGGACAGGTATTACAGTAGATGCTCAGTTTGGGGTTGATTCTGGAGCAGTTTCTGATGAAGATTTATATTTGCCTTCTACTGCTGTTCTACCAACAACTGGTTGTCCTATTTATCATCAAACAGGAACAGGAGAATGGAACAAAACAGTAGTGGCTGGGTTTTCAGTTAGGACTTTTGATAATACTGATGCAACTAGGTTGGCTTGGAACGAATTTACTGGTGGAGCTTGGCAATTAACAGAGGTTGATAATAATGACTTTGTTTTATGCCATATTTTTGCTACCACAGAAAAAGACACCCCGATGATAGCTATTATGGGACAGGCGGAATACAACACAAAAAGATTGGCTAGGCAAGGAGCGTTGACAGAGATTAGAAGCTTAGTTTTAGACGACCTTTTATTCCCAGAAATTAGACCAATAGCTACTATTATTTTTCAAACAAATACTGGTTACGTAAGTACAGTAAATGCTAAGGTAGTTTCAACTGATGAGGGAGATGATTATATAGATTGGAGAAGTGAAACAATTTCAAGAACTGAAGTTTCAACTTCAGACCATGGAGCTTTAACAGGACTTGATGCTGATGACCATACTCAATATTCTCTAGTAGATGGCACTAGAGCATTTACTGGGGTAGTGGGTGGAATAACACCGACTGCTGACGCACATTTATCTACTAAGAAATATGTAGATGACAATGGTGGAGCAAGTCCTCTAACAACCAAAGGAGATTTATTTGGATATTCTACGCTAGACGCTAGACTACCAGTAGGAACTAACGACCAAGTTTTGACTGCTGATTCAGGGGAAACATTAGGTGTAAAATGGGCAGATGCAGGAGGAGCTTCTTATTGGGACAGAGACGCGATAAATGGTTATATCTATCCAGCGACATTAACTGATAATGTAGGTATAGGAATAACAACTCCTGCTCAAAAACTAGATGTCGCAGGTAAGATTGCTCTAAACGGAACACAGGTGGCTTATATGCCAACGGCTTATATTGGTACTCTAATATTAGGAGATGGAGGAGGTAGATTGGACACAGGAGCAAATTATAATACTTTTGTAGGAATAGGAGCAGGGGATAGTAACACCACAGGAGAAAGAAACACTGCTGATGGATATCAATCTCTCTACTCCAACACCACAGGAAGATATAACACTGCTAATGGAATGTATTCTCTCCGCTCCAACACCACAGGAGAAAGAAACACTGCTAATGGAAATAATTCTCTCTACTCCAACACCACAGGAAGATATAACACTGCTAATGGATATGATTCTCTCCGCTCCAACACCACAGGAACAAGAAACACTGCTAATGGAGCGTATTCTCTCCGCTCCAACACCACAGGAAGCTATAACACTGCTAATGGAGCGTATTCTCTCTACTTCAACACTACAGGAATCCAAAACACTGCTAATGGATATGCTTCTCTCTACTCCAACACCACAGGAAACTATAACTTTGGTTTAGGCTTTAATGCTGGTCGTTTCATCGCAGACGGAGTAACAGCTAATGAAACAGGAACATATAATACTTTTATCGGCACAAACACAAAAGCTCTTGCAGACGGAGATACAAATGAAACAGTGATTGGAAATAGTGCAGTAGGAATTGGTTCAAATTCCGTTGTGCTAGGGAATGATGATATTATAACAACTCTATTAAAAGGAGATGTTTCCACTCTCGGAACAATAAAAGGCGGAGGGTTTGAATCATCAGATGGAAGTGCAGGGATAACAACAAGTTTCACAAATGGAGATGGCAACACAGTCACAGTAAAAAATGGTTTAATAACAGATATAAGCTAATTAAATAATATAAAAATATGGCAATTTACAGTTTAGAAAATGAAACATCAACACTTGACGATAATGTCAGGATTAAAAAAGTAGAAACAAAAGAGGTCGAGAGTTTTGTTTCAGTTGCAGATTTAAAACAAAGACACACGCAACTACTTGAAGAGATTGAAAGGCTTAAAAAGGAAGCCGATTTAATGGTAGATGAAATTCAAGAGATTAATGATGACGAGGGAATTGCTCTTACTATAAAAGACATCCCAACAAAGTTAATTCTAATAGCAACTAAATAATATGTACAAAGTAAAAAAAGAAGTCATCGAGAAAGTATTAAACTACCTAGCAGGAAAACCTTTTATCGAAGTCCAACAACTAATCGGAGAACTTCAAAAGGCAGAAGAAATAAAAGAAGAAAAAAGTAAATAATTAATTTAAATATATGAAAAGAAAAACAGAAGCACAAAGAAAAGCTACACACGCTAAAAAATACGGGAAGAGTAGTCCTCTTCCTAAAAGAAAATATAAAAATCGTAAATAAGATGGAACGTAAAAATGAGCAAGTAATAATAGAAAGAATTGCAAATCTTTCAAAACTTGTTACTGACCAACATAAAGATAATAAAGAAGAACATAAAGCTATTATCGCAAGACAAGACAAAACTAATGGGAAGGTAAAAAGAGGCGAACTATGGCGACATAGTATGGTTGCTATGGGAGTGGTTATTACAAGCACAGTTATTCCTCTAGTTCTTTATATAGCTTGGGATGCTAAGAACGATATTGAAGATTGTGGATTCAAGCAGGCAATAACAACTGAAGCTATCAATGAATTAGTTTTAAAGGTTGACAAAATTGATTAGAAGTATATAATATATGTATATGGAGAATAAAATAGAAAAATTAATAGTAGAGATAAAAAGATAAACATCCTTTCGGGTGTTTTTTGTTTAAACAGTTCTTTGAAATAGGTGAAGATATGCGATGCAATAAATGTTTTAAAAAGACATACGTTATTTATTTAACTGACAGAGGAAAACTCTGCCCTAAATGTGAAGACGAAAGGAGAAGACATGAAAATGCTAAAAGACGCTACCCTGTTTATAATCATAACATTGGGCTTTGCAACATTTAAAGTAGTGAAAGGAGTTAGCACTTTAATGAAACCCAAAGTTTATGAATGTTCTAATTGTCACGAACCAATTATCAGAGGTTCTGGTGTTAGAATCGGAAAGAATACGATTTGTATTTCGTGCTTTAACCAAATAAATACCCCACACGTTCCGTTATTTTTAAGAAAAATGGCTGACTAAGGAGGTTCAAATGGCTAGAAAACCGAAATACACTAAAAGATGTCCAAAATGCGGAGAGTATAGAAAACTGACACGCCACCATTACTTTCCTGTTCGTTGGTTCGGACGAGGAAAGCAGAACAACCACATTTTATTGATATGTAGAGAATGACATTCACTTTTAGAAAGGAGGATTCCTTTCAAAGAAATGCCTAGAGTTTTTTACAATCAAGTGGTCAATGATTTTTTAGGGAGGGCTTATGTATAAGATATGCAGTTGTGGGGAGAAACTCTGGTTAGCTCAAAACAACGGGCTATTTTATTGGGTATGTTCCTGTGGTAAACGTGAATCATTTTAAGGAGAGGCTATGAAAAAGATAGGAAAACGATGTCCTACATGTGGCGGGTTAATGTATGAAAGTGTCGGTAACGATTCAAATGATTATTACGTCTGCTCAGTTTGCCAAACAAAAGTGCGTATCTTTCACGAGAGAATAAAACCATCTCACCAAAAAATCGACATCGATAATCGTTTTAATCACGATATTGATACAACTGGTTGTTCATAGAATCTATGTACACCAAAAAACTGGCAGGAATAATCTTCCTGCCTATCTCGATGGCACGCTGTCTTTCCCCCTAAGCAGACTGCCATCGAAATGGGATAACCAATTAATTTAATAATATGTCAGACAAGTACAAAGTCGAAACACTAGACGAAACTTATTTCGTTAAAGCAGACTCAAGCAACAAAGCGAGAAAAGAAGTTTTCAAAAAAGAAGGCATTACTATGGTGAAAGAAGAGTTTGAAACAGATGACTCTACTGGAGATTGGATTTATCTAGAACAAGATGACCCTGATTGGAAAGATGTTAAAATTGGAAACACTACTATCGGGA
>Ga0307992_1000477_pt1 | contig 25453 bp, 28 predicted proteins | sample EllFjometagen133_FD_203162 | JGI IMG/M metagenome (GOLD analysis project Ga0307992, IMG submission 203162) | Marine microbial communities from Ellis Fjord, Antarctic Ocean - #133 | ecosystem: Environmental > Aquatic > Marine > Unclassified | place: Southern Ocean | collected 2014-10-08
TGCGGCGGATTGTACCTAAAGACAGGGATATTGAATTTTAATGATGCGAATTGTGATAGTTGGATGCGGGAATATAGGTGTTAAACGAATTAATGCTATTCAAAATATTCCTGAGATTGAAATTGTGGGTTTAGTTGAAATAAATCCACAGCAAACACAATTTTTACAAGATAATTATAAATATACTATATCTAATAATTATCATAAATATCTTACTGATAATTCAATAGATGCTTTCATAGTCTCCGCTACTACCCATCCATCGTTGAAAATAATTGAAGAAGCCTTAAATGCTGGAAAACATGTTTTATGTGAAAAACCACTTGGTGATGAAATATCGCAAACGGAAAAAATTACAGACTTAGCGAATGAAAAATCACTTGTGTTGCATATCGGGTTTAATATCCGCTATGATGAGGGTTTGCAGAAAGCAAAATCGCTTATTGAAGCGGGCAAAATCGGGAAACCTTATTTCTTTAAATGTTCCTATGTAAACGGCAGCGTTATTACCAATAATAATAACGTTGGGGCACTTTTAGATATGGGGATTCATAATATTTATCTTGCAAAAATGTTTATGGGGAAAATTAAACCCATCGCAAGTGCGATACAGAGATTTGAGTACAAATTTGAAGATAGGGATGACAACGGTTTTGTATTCTTTAAATCAAATTCAATGATAGGTGGCATACATTTCAGCTTAGTGCGTTGGAAAAATGACTTTAAATTGGAAGTTACCGGAAGCAAAGGATCTGTCATAGTTAAAAATCTAACAAAATGGGGAACTCAAACAACAGTCCATCATGAAAGAGTATATCCTTCCGGTGCTCCTAAAGAGATTAAATATGAATTCGATGGCGACAACACTTGGGAAGCAGAGTGTCGTGAATTCTACAATCGAGTAAAAGAAAACGATTTAGAAAAAAATAACGAAGCCTTGGAAGCTATGGAAATAGCAATGACCATAAAAGATACTTCCTTAACTCAATAATTAACCTTATACTTGATTTTTGAAATTTAAACTTAATTTATATTTAAAATGATAATTACACGAACTCCATTTAGGATGACATTGGGTGGCGGTGGCACCGATTTACCATCATATTATGAAAAATATGGTGGTTTTATATTCAGCTTTGCTTTGAATAAATATATGTTCATTACTGTTAAAAGACCATTTGCCGACCATCTTATTCGTTTAAAATATAATATTTCCGAAACTGTTGAGAAACTATCGGAGCTCAAACACGATATTGCACGAGAATGTCTTACAAAACTTAATATTACAAATTCGATTGATGTTGTATCAATGGCGGACATTCCGGCTGGAAGTGGTTTGGGGAGTTCCAGTAGTTATACGGTTGGCTTATTAAACGCGCTTCACACAATGAAACGCGATTACATTCCATTACATGAATTAGCAGAAGAGGCCTGTGATATTGAGATGTATCGATTAAACAAACCAATGGGGAAACAAGATCAATATCTTGCAGCATATGGTGGATTTTCAGTTTTAGAAATTGATAATAATGGGAATGTTAAAGTTCGACGAGCGAAAGTATCTAACACAGCAATTGAAGGATTAAATCGAAATTTACTATCATTTTATACCGGTGTACAACGTAAGAATGTGGGGATACTTGCACGTCAAAATACATCAACTGAAAAAAATGATAAACAAGTTTTGGATTCCCTTCATTATATAAAGGAATCCTGTTATAAAATATTAGACATCGTTGAAAGTGGTAACATTACCGAGCTTGGACATATGTTTGATGAGCATTGGAAATTTAAAAAACGTCTTGCAAAAGGTATTACCAATCCACAATTTGATAAAATCTATGAAATCGCAAAACAAAATGGCGCATTGGGTGGTAAAATTACCGGTGCAGGCGGTGGCGGGTTCTTCTTATTTTATTGTGAAGAAAACCAAAGCAAACTTCGTAATGCAATGATACAAGCTGGTTTAAAAGAGATGCGTTTCGATTTTGATTATGAAGGAACCAAAGTCCTCGTTAACTTTATGGATTATACACTTGCAGGCAACTGAGTACAAACAAAAGGCAGTATTTTTTGATCGGGATGGAGTGTTAAATCATTTAGTAAAAAGAGATGGTTCATATTATTCCCCACAGAAATTTAAAGATTTTAAAATTTTTGATGATGCGAAAAAAGTTGTAAGTCTTGTCCAAGGAAAAGGTTATTTAGCAATTGTAATTTCAAATCAACCTGATATTTCACGTGGAAAACTAGAACAATCAGAATTAGATAAAATGACCTCTATGTTATATGAACAACTATGTGTAGATGATGTATTTTATTGTACTCATGATGATGATGATGGTTGCGGTTGCCGCAAACCTGCCCCAGGATTATTTTTTACCGCTCAAAAAAAATACAATATTGATTTTAAAAATTCATTTATGATTGGTGATACATGGAAAGATGTGGGAGCAGCAAAGAATGCCGGTATTTCTGTGATATTAGTTAACAAAGACTATAACCAATCATTAAAAGGTGTTAAAAGAATTAAAACATTGAATGAGGCAATTTTACAGATTAATTAGATCATGTTTATTAAGACCGTAAATATTTTACTCATAATTATAGTTTTGCCAACGTCGATTTATAGTCAAGTTCTTTGGAATGATCCACCTGATTATATTCCATATGCGGGTAGGACAGTGGAAGTCATTTTACCACCACCACAAAACTTTACTACTTCGAATATAAATAATAAACAAGTTTTACTCAAATGGGATGAATATTGGACTGCTGTATTTTTTATTCAATATCAAAATCGTATGGGTTATCTTCCAGATCCAAACCGATTCTCATTGTATAAACAAAATCTTACGGATGGCAACGGTATAACTAATGCTTTAGTTGGTGTAAACTGGAATGAAAATCAATATATTGACATGGATGTAGTTATAGGTAAAGAATACAAGTATCAAATAATAGCGTCTGATTTAAATTATCAAAATCAAACCTACGGAGGATTACAACGCTGGTCAAAGAGAGATGATGCTACTGCATTTATTACTGTTGGTGAGCTTAGTATTGAAGAATCAGAATATTGGGAAGAAGTAGAAGAATATGAAGAAGATCGTCAAATTGGTTGGTTTGGGTGTAGCTTTAATAAATAAAAAAATACTAATAAATGAACTATATAGAAAAATATTTAGACGAAGCACATAAAATTTTGGATTCAATAGATAAAAATGCAATAAATATGATGGTTGATCTATTGAATAATGTTCGAGAACATAAAGGCAGGTTATTCATTTTAGGTGTTGGCGGTGGCGCTGGACATGCATCGCATGCGGTAAATGATTTTAGAAAGATATGCGGTATAGAAGCTTACACGCCAACTGATAATGTATCAGAATTAACCGCACGTGTGAACGATGACGGTTGGGAAACCGCTTATGTAAACTGGCTAAAAATCAGCAACATAAACAAAAATGATATGATCTTTGTGTTCTCGGTGGGGGGTGGAAATGAAGAAAAAAATATAAGTTTAAACATTGTCAAATCCTTACAATTGGCTAAAGAAATTGGGGCAAAAGTTTGTGGAGTTGTTGGGCGTGATGGTGGTTATACTGCACAAGTCGCTGATGCGTGTGTAATTATACCATCATTTAATAGTGAAACAGTTACACCTCAAACTGAAGGTTTTCAGGCAGTTGTTTGGCATTTAATTGTATCACACCCCAAACTTCAAAAATTTGAAATGAAGTGGGAAAGTGTTAAATAAAGGAGAATTATAATGGCAATATTTTTAGATACAGGTAAAATTGATGTAATAAAAAAATATCATTCAATGGGCATCATTCGCGGTGTAACAACTAATCCAACAATTATGGTTAAAGATGGAATCACAGGTGGAATGGATGGTGTAAAAAAACAATCAATTAAAATCGCAAAATTAATTCATCCCTATCCACTCTCGGTTGAAGTTACAAATAATGATCCAGAAGATATGATCAGACAGGGCCTCGAATTCTCGAAATGGGCTGACAATATCAATGTTAAAATCACTATCCATGGACCAAACGGTGAATTAGACAATCTTCAGGTAATTCATAAACTAGAGAAAACGCACAACATAAGAATTAACGCTACAGCGATGATGAGTGCTCAGCAGTGCTTCTTAGCAGCGATGGCTGGAGCAACTTACGTTTCAATTTTTGGCGGCAGGGTAAACAATATGGGCTACGATACAAGAGAAGAGATTACTCGGTTACGTGATTTACTTGATGATTTTGAACTACCCGCCCAAATTATTGTTGGATCAACTAGAGAAGTTGTAAATATAATTGAATGGTTAGAAGCCGGAGCACATATTGTAACTGTTATTCCAAGATTTCTCGACGGTATGATTGTTCACCCCTATTCTAAAGAAACTGTTCAAATGTTTCTTAGAGACGGTGCAACATTTGAGAAATCGACATAATATTGAGCTAAAACTGTAAATGCAATCTTCTAAAGATTACCTCAAGAATTATTTAAAAACTTACGACTCGTTAATCCATGATTCTACTAGTATTGATGATCTAATTAAAATAAAATCTCTTTTTTTAAGTACATCAAAACGCGGAGGAAAGGTTATTTTAGCGGGAAATGGAGGAAGTGCAGCGATGGCAAGTCATGTGGCGGTTGATATCACTAAAAACGCCGGTATTCGTGCAGTTACATTTAATGAATATGATTTAATAACAACTTTAGCAAACGACTTCGGCTATGAGAATTGGATATCTAAAGCAATTGAATTATATTCTAATTTTAATGATCTTGTAGTACTGATTAGCGCAAGTGGTCAATCTCAAAATGTAATTAATGCAGCAAATAAATCTAGAGAATTAGGATTACCTATTATTACCTTTTCGGGAATGTTACCTCAAAATCCGCTTCGTGATAAAGGTGAAATTAATCTTTGGGTTGACTCAAAAATTTATAATATTGTTGAAATGACACATCACATTTGGTTACTATCAATTGTTGATATGATTATGAGTCAGACTGACTAATCCTAATAAATCTTTAATATATCTTTTAGTTTTACTGTCTCAACGAATAATATATTGTCTATATGTCAAATCCATTAATTAGTATCATCTTACCTGTTTATAATGGTGAAAAGCATCTCTCAGAATGTATAAATAGTATTTTATCTCAAACATTCACTGATTTTGAATTCATTATTGTTGACGATGCTTCCACAGATGGTACTCCAAACCTTCTTGAGAAATTTGCACAGAGTGATAATCGTATTAAAATCATAACTCATGAAAAAAACAGCAGACAAACTGTTGCAGCAAATACTGCATGCAAACATGCTAATGGTAAATATATAGCTAGAATTGATGCAGATGACATTGCATTACCAAATCGACTCGAAGAACAATTTAATTTTTTAGAAAATAATTTAGGAATTGGAGTTGTTGGAAGTTGGGTAGATATAATCGACAATACCAGTAATGTTATTAGCTCATGGAATCCTCAACCATTAAAAGGATGTCTAAGCTGGAGTTTATTATTTGGTAATATCTTTGCACATTCTTCTGTTATGTTTCGTCTAAAAATTGCTGAAGAAGTTGGATTTTATCAGTCACCAGAAGCAGAAGATTTTGATTTATGGTCAAAAATGAGTAGAATATCAGGGATTGGATGTGTACCCAAGACAATACAACAAAGAAGAGTTTGGGAAGGACAATTAAATTTAAAAGTACCTCAAGAAACATTAGAATGTGTATATCAAATAATGCAAAAAAATATAAATCATACAATTGGCAAATCTATTAGTATTAATAAAATAAAAAATGTTAGGAAATTAATTGTCGGAGATTCTAACCAGTTAAATCAAGAAGAAATAATTGATACAAAAAATATAGTAATTGACTTATATAAAACTTATTTAAAAAAATTCAAATTGGATAAAAAAGAAAAAAGATTAATTGCTAAAGATGTTGCTCTAAAACTTTTTTCGCTTGCTAAACATCAAAAACAGATTAACTCTATAAAGGGATTAATGGCATTAATATCAATAGTATCAATCGACAAAAAGTTTATGTTTTATATCCTTCTACGAAAATTTATTGGCAGAAACAAATTAGAAAATATCCAACAAAGATTATTACAGCGAATCAATTATATTCATGCAAACTAGTATTGGTATTTTGTAGTATATGGAACCTACAATAACAGTTATAATCTGTACATATAATCGTGCACATTTGCTGCCGGAAACTTTACCTACCATACTAAATCAAAATATTCCAAAATCTAATTATAATGTACTTGTTGTTAATAATAATTCAAATGATTCAACTGGCGAAATATTATCCGTTTTAAGTAAAACTCATAAAAATTTGTCAGTTATTAACGAATCACAACAAGGATTAAGTTATGCTCGAAATACTGGATACAAAAATTCTTCATCAGAATGGGTAATATATTTAGACGATGATGCATTAGTACCTGAAAATTTTATTAATACTGCAATTCAAACCATCAACGATACTAAATATGATTGCTTTGGTGGTGTTTATACGCCATGGTATAAATATGGTAAGCCGAAATGGTTTAAAGATATTTATGCTTCAACTGCTGAGTACTATTTGAAAAACAACACTCATAAATTAGCTTACGCCAGTGGTGGTATCATGGCAATAAAGAAAACAATTCTAGAAAGATTTGGTGGGTTTCCAACAAATATGGGAATGGTGGGAAACACAATGGCTTATGGTGAAGAAACATTTTTACAAAATCAAATGAAGAAACATGGATATACTATCGGTATTATTCCAGAATGGAGCATAAATCATATAGTCAACCAATATAAGCTTAAACCACTTTGGTATATTAAAAACGGGTATGTATCGGGGCGTGATGCATGGATAATCTATGAAGAACATGTAACAATAAAAAAAATACTGAAATATATAATAAATACTATTAAAGTACTTTTAAAAAAATTAGTTATTACTACACCAAAACTTTTTTCCCATAAATATTATAGACAAAATTGGATAATTGAAACATTCCATCCCGTATCCATGCAATACGGACGTGTTATAGGTGGATTTCGACTGATTTTTAAAAAATAATAGTTTGCCAAACATTCATATAAAGATATCAGTAATTATCCCTGTATATAATCGGGAAGATATGATTACAAATTGCCTAGAATCAGTAATAAAACAAACATATGCACCAGACGAAATTATTGTGATTGATGATAATTCAACTGATGATACAATTAAACAACTCAATAAATTCAATGATAAAATAATCATTCTCAAAACTGAAAAACAATCCGGTGCCCAAACAGCAAGAAATATTGGTATTAAAGCCGCAAAATCAGATTGGATTGCCTTCTTGGATTCAGATGACGAGTGGCTACCAAATAAAATTGAGAATCAAGTATCTGCATTGACAAAAGTCAACTATGACCCGTGGACTGTTGTACATGGAAATTGTTTCATTAGAAATATTGATTCTGATGAAAATAAAAATTGGCAGCTCAATTATCTAGATGGTAAAAACGTCTATAAACAATTACTATCAAAATCTAATACATTTTTTCCTGCAATCTTAACTTCAAAAAAGGCTCTCTCAAAAATTAACTATCTTGATGAAAAAGCTCCATCATTTCACGAATGGGATACAGCAATCCAATTGGCTAAATTTTGTAGGTTCATTCATATTCAAGAACCATTATTTATTTATAATATTCATAAAAATACTATTTCAAAAACTCCTGATATATCCATTCAAGGTTACCAATATATCATTAACAATTATAAAGATGAAATCATTGAATTATGCGGAGAAGACGTTTTTACCAACCACTTATTTATTAATTCTATAAGGGCTTTAAACAATGGTAAAAATAAGTTGAGCCGAACAATATTAAAACAAATACCCAATAATTCTTTTAAAAAATGCTTTTTACAATTGTTTAGTTATTTAGGCGTTAAACCAATATATTTTATTAAGATAAAACAATTTATAGTAAGGAAAAGATGATAAAAAATATTTATGATGGAGAAAATCTCCTCGCAATAATAATCTCAAGTCAATTTGACAAGCCAGGAATAAGTTTCTTCACACCTGATGACTTTTCACAACAGTTAGCTTATATGAAACATCCTAAAGGCAAAATTATTCAACCACATATACATAATCCTGTTCCAAGAAAAGTTGAGTACACACAAGAGATCTTATTTATAAAATCCGGTAAAATCCGAGTCGATTTTTACGATTTGAAACAAAATTATTTAGAAAGTTATATTCTTTCACAACATGATGTTATTTTATTGATCAAGGGTGGTCACGGTTTTGAAGTCCTTGAAGAAATAGAAATGTTTGAAGTAAAACAAGGTCCCTATGTTGGTGAAAATGATAAAACAAGATTTATCGGAATAGATAATAAAAACCTAAAAATAGACTAATTAATAACAAAAATGCATGATTTCATACCTGTAAATGAACCGTTACTAATCGGTAACGAAAAAAAATATTTAGAAGAATGTATTGATACCGGTTGGATTTCTTCCGAAGGTCCATTTGTAAAAAAGTTTGAAAATGAATTCGCGAAAAAGGTAAATCGTAAATATGGAATTAGTGTTTGTAATGGTTCAGTCGCTCTCGATGTTGCTATCGCTGCTTTGGGGATCGGTTCGGGCGATGAGGTTATCATGCCAACATTCACAATTATTTCCTGCGCTGCAACGATTGTACGAGCCGGGGCGGTGCCGGTTTTAATCGATTCCAATAAAGATACCTGGAATATGGATATAGAACAGATTGAGGCAAAGCTAACTAAACGAACCAAAGCAATAATGGCAGTTCATATTTATGGCTTACCGGTAGATATGAATCCTATTTTACAAATAGCTGAAAAATATAATTTGTTTATTATCGAAGATGCCGCTGAAGTAATTGGTCAAACTTATTATGATAAACAATGTGGCAGTTTTGGCGATATTAGCGTATTCAGTTTTTATCCCAATAAACATGTTACAACCGGTGAGGGTGGAATGGTTGTAACTGACAATGAAAAAATTGCAGAAAAATGTAAATCATTACGGAATTTATGCTTTCAACCACAGCAAAGATTTTTACATGAAGACCTCGGCTGGAACTTTAGATTTAGTAACATCCAAGCAGCAATTGGTGTAGCACAGTTAGAACGACTTGATGAAAGTATTAATCGAAAACGAGAAATCGGTGTACGATATTTGAATAATTTGGAGGAATTGTCTAGCGTACAATTACCACAATTAAATACGGATTATGCAGAAAATATATTTTGGATTTTTGGTATTGTTTTAAAAGATGGACTATTTCCTGATGCAGCAAATGTTATGGATATATTGAAAACAAAAAATATAGGAACACGTCCGTTCTTTTGGCCAATGCACGAGCAACCGGTATTTCATAAGATGGGACTGTTCCAAAATGAATCACACCCGATTTCTGAAAATATTGCCCGTAATGGTTTTTACATCCCCAGTGGTTTAGCAATTACTAATGAGCAAATTGATGTTGTTTCAAATAATTTATTGGAATTATTTGATTGAAAGTATTCTCTGATTACGCTCAATACTACGACTTATTAAATCAGCAAAAGGATTATAAACAAGAAGTTGATTATATAGTTTCTTTACTTAATAAATTCGCTCCCGATGCAAGTAATTTGCTTGATTTAGGATGTGGCACGGGACTACACGCTATTAATCTTGCTGAAAAAGGTTACCACATCACAGGAGTTGATCAGAGTAAAGATATGGTTTCTATTGCTCGAGAACGTATAAAAAAATATCCACGATCATTATCCAATTTATTGGATTTTAATGTAGGCGATATTCGTAATTATTCATCTAACAAATCATTTGATGCAACATTATCTCTATTTCATGTAATTAGTTATCAGATCACTAATGATGATATTAATAAATCATTTCAAACTGTCGCAAATCACCTGAAGCCGAGTGGAATCTTTATTTTTGATTGTTGGTACGGACCGGCGGTATTATCTGATAAACCTTACAAACGCAATAAAAAGTTTGAAAATGATAAAATAATTATTAACCGCACAGCATCTCCTCAACTATATCCTACAAAAAACCGGGTCGATGTTCATTTCGATATTGAGATCACAAATAAGCAAACCGGAAAATCAGATAATATTAAAGAAATTCACAAAATGCGTTACTTGTTCAATCCTGAAATTGAACATTTCTTAAAAATTAATAATTTAAAACTTATTCATTCCGAAGAATGGCTAACCAATAATAAACCCAATTTTGACAGTTGGTACGTAACATTTATTTGCGAACGAATATGAAAAAAATTGGATTATATCTTGATTCAGTCACTGGCGGAGGTGTATACCAATATAACTTAACTATCTTAAACGCTGTAATGGATTTGTCAAACAATGGATTTGATACTGTCATTGCATATTCAAATGACGGTTGGGGGGAATATTTAAATCAAAATAAAATCAAATCAAAAAAATTCCCACATACTATATTCAGTAAAATTTGGTTCCAAACTCATCGTCCACTTTCTCTATGGAGAAAATTGAGCCCCTATTTTGACAAATTTTCTAAAAGTTTTATAGATGAACAATGTGATTTATGGATTTTTCCATCACAAGATATCTGGTCATATTGTTTACCAATTGATACTATGGTTACTGTACACGATCTAATGCATCGTTATGAACGAAGATTCCCTGAAGTATCCTCCAAGAGAATGTATAAAACAAGAGAACGACATTATTCTAGAATAAGTAAATATGTAAAATTTATTTTTGTCGATTCAATTATTGGTAAAAATCAGATGATTGAATCATATGGTACCGATCACAAAAAAATACATACGTTACCATATATTCCACCACAGTACATTTTTAAAAAAAGCGATAATATTAATGTACATCAAGTGTACAATTTGCCGAGAAAATTTATATTTTATCCGGCACAGTTCTGGTTACATAAGAACCATAAATCGTTACTAGAAGCCACTCTAAGAATGAAAAAACAGTATCCCAATATATTCTTGGTATTTGTTGGTCAGAGAAAAAATGGTTACAATTCAATCAATAATTTCATAAAAAAGTATAATTTATCTGAAAATATTAAAATACTTGATTATGTACCAAACGAACATATGTCTGAATTATATAAAGCGGCTCAAGCTATGATAATGCCAACATTTTTTGGTCCAACAAATATTCCGCCTCTTGAGGCGATGGCATTGGGCTGTCCTGTGGCTATATCAAATATTTATGCTATGCCGGAACAAATTGGAGACGCAGGATTACTGTTTAATCCTAACTCAGTCGATGAAATTGTTGATATAATGACAAAGTTATGGACAAATGATAAATTAGTTAATTCACTTCGTGAGAAAGGATTTGAAAAAAGTAAAGAATGGCAACAAACTCAGTTCAATGAACGATTTCTTAACCTTATTAAACAAGGATTAGAAATAAATTGAGTTTAAGCGTAAATAAAAATCTATTTTTATCAGTTTCGGTTGTTGTTATCGCAATGGGAATTACGATGGGGACAGGGTCTCAATATAGATTCATATATAATTACAATCTAATAATGGCCTGTACATTTTTCATTATGGCAGCTGTAATTTTTTATCAATATTTTCTACCTATATCATCAAATAATAGCATTAATGCCACAGCGATAAATCATAAATTATCCATCTCCGGGATTATATTAATATCTTTTATGTTATTTTTACCATTACTAAGTGATATTATTAATCAAGTTCCTTCCTATGAGATTGTGTATTTTTATATTGCAATGCTTTTGCTAAGTTTTTTCTTGGGGAAAGAGATAAGAGGAAATATTCTAAATTCATATCTCGTAATAATAGTAATCTTATCAGTTATTTCAATTCTAACTTTATTTTTAGCTATATTTACTGAATACTTAGAATATTTACCACATATTCAAATAAATAAACCTTTTGTAACTAATTTCTATTTTGTGTCTTCAATAAATCCTTCTTCAGTTTGGATTCGAAATCAATCAATATTTTGGGAGCCCGGGGCATTTGGATTTCATCTAATATTCGCAACTGTTCTTGCATACAAAAATAGAAATAAATTCTTCATATTTTCCCTCATAATAACTTGTATTACGACTTTTAGTACCACTGTATTTATTTTTCTGATATTATTAGGTATGTATCATATTTTTTTCGGAGAAAAAAGATTAAAAATGCTTATTATTCTTTTTAGTATAGTTACTTTAGCCATAGTTATTCTAGTCGTGATTATTGGCGATAAATTATTGCCGCAACTATTTATACAAACACTAGTTGGTAAGTTTTTACCTAACTCCAGAAATTACATATCTTTTGTAGGTAGAAATCTATTTACTGTGGAAGCGTTTAAAATGTTTATTGACAATTTAATTATCGGTGCTGGTCATTATGCAACAGCTGTAAAACTTGAAGTAGTAAAAAGCGGAGCCACTGTAAATACTTCAGGATTAGCAGGATTATTAGCTGAATTAGGATTATTCGGGATATTTTGTATATTTCTATATATACGATATTTTTGGAAGTTTAGTTTAATTGCTATCCCTATTACTCTTATATGGTTAAATGGTGAATTTTTACAATACTCACCATTGGCGCTATTTATTTTAGCTCATTCAGCAGACGAATTTGCTGACATTGCTCTCCCTAGTTATTCGCAATCAATTACAAAAAAGAATATTGGATTTCCGAATACTTTTAGTTAAAAATATTTTTAGTAGAAATATTCCAAGACATCCTATTGATATATAAAAAAATGTAAGTAATAATGAATCGAAAAATTATAATTGTACATAATATCATCGCACCATATAAGGTTGCACTATTTAATGAGCTATCAAAATTAATTCCAAATTTTGAAGTAATCTTTGTGGCAGAAAAAGAAAAACGACGAGATTGGGAAATTGATTACAAAGCGATTGAATTTCAATATACTGTTCTATTTAGGGGCTCGTTGGATGATCTAAATAATTATTCAATAGCACGAAAAACTTGGACTAAACTAAAAGAGCTAAATCCCGATACAACCATTATTTGTGATTACAGTAATATTTTTGGATGGTCTGCTCTATTTTGGGCAAAAATAAATAATAGTGATCTAATATTTTGGCTATCATCAACATTTGAAGATAGAAAACATTCTAAAATCAAAGAATTTTTGAAGCATTATTTTTTAAAACATTTTGACATTGGTTTAGCACCCGGTAGCAGAACAAAATATTATTATCAAACTATGGGTATGGACGCTTCCAAGATTATTAATACCGGATATGGAGTAAATAATGAATATTTTCTAAATGCATATAATAAATATAATAGAGAAAAATACTTATTATATGAACAATTGAGAATTAAAAATCAAAATAATTTTATTTATATTGGTCGCTTTGCACAAGAAAAAAACTTGTTAACACTTATTAGATCTTTTTCCAGATTAAAAAACAATAATTGGGGACTCTTATTACTTGGAGATGGACCACAAAAAGAAAACTTACAAATGTACATAAAGAATAATCAACTTGAAGACAAAGTTTTATTACCCGGATTTATTCAACAAGCTGAAATCGTCAAATATTTGATTACATCTAATGTTTTTGTTTTACCTAGTTTATCAGAACCTTGGGGACTAGTTGTAAACGAGGCAATGTTATGCCAATTACCTGTCATTGTTTCAACTAAATGTGGATGTCAGCCAGAATTAGTTCAAGAAGGATTAAATGGATTCTCATTTGAACCAAATGATGAACTTATACTAACAAAAATAATGCAAGAATTTGTCAATGGATCATACAATATGAAATATATGGGAGAAACAAGTTTATCAATAGTCAAAAGGCACTCACCAAGTGTAATTGCTCAAAATATAGTATCCGGAATTAAAGATTATATTTAGAATATCTATAGTGATAACCATCTATAAATAATATACAGTAATGCGTAAATCGAACAACACTGTTTGTATTATCGGTCTTTTCCCACCGCCAATACATGGATTTGCCCTTGTAAATGATGCAATGAGAAATCTCATTACCGAGATAGATCCAAATTCAGACGTTTTTGATTTAAGTAGCCATTCATTAAATAGAACTTTTATAAATATCAGCCGTCGATTTATCAAATTCTTATATTTATATCCTAAATATATTCTACTTAGTATTTTAAATAAGTACCATACACTCTACATTGGTATATCAGGAGGATTAGGACAATTTTACGATTTACTAATTCTTTCTGTTGCTCGTACTGCCAAACAGAGGATTTTTATTCATCATCACAGCTTTTCTTATCTAGTAAAAAATAATTTATTAACTAGTTTAATTATTAAGATTGCAGGAAAAAATGCCTTACATATTGTGTTGTGCGACCTAATGCAGGATAAACTTCTCACATATCGAAAAAATATTTCCTGTATGACATTATCGAATTCGGTTTTCTCAACATATAATAATATGGGCGGACCCAACAACCGTCAATTAAAGAAAATTGGGTATTTAGGTAATATTTCTCATGAAAAAGGAATTGCACTGTTTTTTGAAGTAATAGAAAAATTGAATAGTCAAAAATCAATAATTGGAATAATCGGTGGACCATTCCAAGATCATAATAGTGAAATATTTACGCGAACGAAATTGGTTGAACAATCTAATATATCATATTTAGGTCCCATATACGATAATGATAAAGATGATTTTTTCAACACTATAGATATTCTACTAATGCCATCTCTACTTGAAGAAGCTGAACCACTTGTTATACACGAAGCCATGGAAAAAGGGATTCCAGTAATAGCATTCAGGAAGGGATGCATTGATGAAATTATAGAATCAGATTCAGGTAATGTAATTGATATAAATAATAATTTTACTGATACAGCAGTCAAACATATAACTTATTGGATAAAAAATCCTGATAATTTCAATCAAATTAAGATTGATACTCAAAAAAAATTTGAAAATACTAAGTCTAGATCAATTGAGTCATTAGATCTGTTAATTCATAAAATAACTAAACCAAAAACTAAAAATGCACCAAAATCTTAAAACATTTAATGTTCCCGAAGGATTTAGAGGTAAATCGAAATTCATCGTACAATTATGGTGGATAGTTCAAAGTACGATTTTTCGTATATCACCTCAATTTATGTATGGTTGGCGCAGGTTGTTACTGCGATTATTTGGAGCCAACATTGGGAATAGAGTTTTAATTCGCCCAACGGCCAAAATACTTTATCCGTGGGAACTAATTATCGGAGATTGGTCTTGGATTGGCGACGATGTAACTCTGTATAATATGGCAAACATAACAATTGGTAAAAATTGTGTTATTTCACAAAAATCATACTTGTGTACAGGAACCCATGATCATACAAAATCAACTTTTGATATTTACGCAAAACCAATTACAATAGAGGACGAAGTTTGGGTTGCGTCAGATGTTTTTATCGCACACGGTGTAACAATTGGTACAGGTGCTGTGGTGGGTTTTCGCAGCACGGTTAATATAGATTTACCGCCCAAAATGATCTGTTATGGCAATCCCGCTAAAGCGATAAAACCTCGTCAAACAAAATAGCAATATTATTTATTGGTTAATATGAAAATTCTGATTTATGGTTTACACTTTAAACCGGATTTGATTGGCATAGGTAAATATACCGGTGAAATGACCGATTGGTTATTCGACCGCGGTCATGAAATTAGAGTTGTTACAGCCCCATCCTACTATCCTGAATGGAAACTGGAAAAACAGTTTTGGTGGTATAAAAAAAAAGATAATCCATATTTAACATGGCGTTGTCCGATTTATGTACCATCCCGACCAAAAGGATTAACTAGATTATTGCATTTACTGAGTTTTGCGATATCCAGTATTCCGCCATTAATTAGAAATCTGTCTTGGAAGCCCGATTATATTATTTCAATAGAACCGCCATTCTTTACAACTCCTTTTGCTCTCCTCTATTCAAAATTAACTAAATCTAAATCAATTTTACATGTCCAAGATCTTGAAATTGATGCCGCATATAGTTTAAATATTTTAAAAAAAGGGATATTCTATCGAATAATACAAAAAGTCGAAAAGTTTATACTAAATAAATTTGATATTATTTCAACTATCTCTCAAATGATGAAAAATGAAATAGTACAAAAAGGAATAGATCGGGATAAAATATACATCTTGCCGAACTGGGCAAATACAGAGAATATCCACCCTGCTTTAAATAATGAATACTTACGGAAACAATTTTCAATCAAACCTGAGCAAAAAGTAATATTATATTCCGGCAATATTGGTGAAAAACAAAATTTAAAAAGTGTAATTGATATCGCCGAAAAGATGCTAATAAGTAATAAGAACTGTATTTTTTTGATAGTCGGTGATGGTGCTGCAAAAAAACGTTTAACAGATGACGTAAAAATACGCAATATTACAAATATATCATTTCTACCATTGCTACCAATTAAAGATTTGGGCGCTTTGCTAACTATGGCAGATTTACATTTAATAACACAAGATAAAAATATATCTGATTATGTATTACCATCCAAGTTGACAAATATTTTAAGTGCTGGTGGTGTTTCGATTATTTCAGCCAAACCGAAAACGGAATTAGCACAATTAGTAAAAAAACATGAAATTGGATACCTAATCAAACCTGATTCAGAAAGTGAATTATACACTGCAATTAATCACTTATTAGTAAATAAATCACAGCACAGTACCATTGGTTTAAATGCAAGAAAATATGCAGAAAAATATCTATCAAAAGACAAAATTCTAAATAAGTTTGAGAATAATGTATTAAATAAATAATAATTAAATTTTAATAAATATAATCAAAAGGTATAGTTTTATTAACTATATCTTTTTTTATAATCATAAATATATGTATTCTATTATTATATTTTTATATTCACGCACTCGATAATCAATTGATTTATTCTTTTAAATATAAAACACTAATTAATTTTATAGATATATAATACTTTCATGAATTCAAAAAGACAGATTTTTTATAGAAGTACTAAAAAAGTTGAAGATATTGTATTTTCACTTTCTACTTTAATTATTTTCTTACCAATAATAATTATTATAGTAATTTTATCATTTTTTATTCAAGGCAGACCAATATTCTATATATCTGAACGAATTGTTGGTTTTCAAAAAAAAATACATATAATAAAATTTAGAACGATGGTTAAAGATGCAAAAGATTCAAAATGGGGACTTGAAGAAAAATATATGAAAGATGGTTATCTGGATGTACCAGTATATTCAAAAGTTTACACACCATTTGGTAGATTCTTAGAAAAAACACAACTTGTAGAAATCTTGCAAGTATTTCAAGTCCTTTTTAATCATATGAGTTTTGTAGGAAACAGACCTTTGCCTGAGAAAAATGTTGAATTACTTAAAATGAGATTTCCTGGTAAATGGCAAGAACGATTTAAATCGCCGGCAGGGATGACAGGTATTACTCAGGTTGCAGGAAAATTTAATCTTACTTCTGAACAAAGGTTAGAATTAGAAACCCTTTATTCAAAAGTTTTTAATGAGGGAAATATACTAAAAGCTGATGCATATATATTCTTTTCAACTATAATTTTGCTGCTATTAAAAGATGCGAGTGCATATAGATCTTATGATAGTGCAAAAAATGTACTAGTTGCGTGTTTACGTAAATAAATATCTCTATTTATTGCTGAAAAATTTCTTAAACGTAATATCTATGCTATAAGTTGGCAAAAATTTACCGTGATCCGATTCAAATACACCGGGGTTAAAAATTCCTAGTACTAATTTTATTTCATCAATATAATTGGGTAGTTTTACTGCATTGGATAAAGGAATATACAGAGCAATATCAAAAGCTGTTCCACGGGGATGAAGTGCATTATCTGAAATTCTTTGTATATTTACGAATGCTCCTCCAATAGTTAACTCTTTGCTGATTTTGATATTATATAGTAATTGAGGAAAAAATAAATCGTTTGTCTTGCTTACTGTATAGTGTCGTTTTCCGATCGCAGTTGCTAAATCTAAATATTTTTTGTCAAAAAATTGATAAAAAATACCATAATAGTAATTGTCTTGATTATCAGTTTGACGGGAATAATAGCCATGAACATCTAAACGGCCTGTCAGTCCATAACCTATAACTAGGTAAGACTGACCAAAGTCAATTATATTAAATGGATTCCACGTAAAATCTAATTCTAACTGACCCTTCCCTGTTGATGTACCATGATCATAGCCACCAGAACCAAATAATGGTATGGCTAATCCGAAAACTAATATAATTATTATCCTGTTCATCAATATACTAATATGAAAACATGCAACTACTTAAATTAGTTATTTTTCATCAACAATAATTAGTAAGTTATTGTTCATTTTTTACGATTAACAAACAAAATATTATAATTCATTGTAAATTTATTATCAATTATGTATAAAAGAATTATTATTCTCTTTGCTGTTTTTCTATTTTATTCAAATATTGGAGCACAAATATTCACACAGGCTGATCCTTTTTATCTATTAGAATATGAGAGATATTCATTTACAATCGATGAAAATAATTCTAAGAATTTTCTAATAAGACCCTTTTTAAATCAAACCGATAAAACGTTATATGGAACGTGGTCTGTTGGTTTCCGCACAGAATTATTTTTTAACGATAATGCCCCCAATTTAGAAAACACCTCTGATAGATGGATTGGTAAAGGGATGTCTTTCTTCCAAGGATTACAATTAGCTTACACCAACAAGTATTTATCACTCAGTTTAGAACCATACTATTTCACAAACCAAAATAAAGACTATACAGATTCTTGGCAAGATTATTTTCTTAGTTTACCGGATTCTGTCAAACCTAAAAGGGTTGATCAGCCATACCGTGAAGAGAAATTTTCTAGATTAAATGACAATCGCCCTCATGGCGATAAACCTTATAGCAAAACTGGTATCAGGGAGGCACAGATATATTTACATTATAATGGCCTTGGAGTAGGATATTCAAATGCAAATATGTGGTGGGGCTCTGGATACCATTCTAGTCTAAATATGACAAATAATACCACTGGTTTCCCACATCTAATGATTGGCACAATTCAAGAACAACGTATAAAAGATTTTGGAATTAATTTTCGATATATATTTGCCGATTCTTTAAAGTATAATGCTGCAAGACCATTTTTTACTGCCATAACCTCATCCATTACCTATTATTCTGAACCAATTGTAACATTAGGATTCTCTCGCGCATACCTTACTGGTGGTAACCGTACAATTGAAGCTATTACACAAAAAGAAGCAATGCTAATTCCATTTGAACCTGTATATTTGAAAGATAAAGTAGACAGCACGGGTAATCCTTTAAGCGCCGTTGATATTTGGGATCAAACTTTAGTTGGTTACTTTACAGCAACTTTTCCAAAAGTAGGACTAATTGTTTATATTGAGTATGGAAGAAATGATCACGCTTGGGATAAAGACGACTTTATCCGACAACCTGATCATACTGGTGCGAGTATTATCGGTTTGCGAAAATACGGTTTTTTCAATAATCCCAATCTCGTAGGAGGAATAGAATATACTAATTTGAATAAGACAAAATATTGGAATGATAGGCCAAATGCTGATTGGTATGATCGTTGGAATTTCGACTATTGGAGTTATAATGGCCGACACTGGGGTGCACATAGTGGTCCTGATTCCGATGATTTCTATATATATTTTGGATATATGAGTAACAAGTTAACTGTAATTCCTTCTTTCAATTATGAACGGCATGGAGTAATTGCCAATAAAATCCCAGAACGTAATTATTCATATATTGATGAATGGTTAAAAATCGGTGGCAATTATGATTTTTGGTCTGAGGTTAAAACTGAATATCGAATCGACTTACGATATAGTTATAAAGGCTTCTTATTTAATTTTTATTACGAGAAAGAAAAAATACACAATGATCAATTTCGAGGATGGGCAGACCCGGCATTTAAAGAACGCAAATCCAATGTGTTTTGGTTTGGTGTTGAACGACAGTTTAATAAAAATGAAATCGTTAAGCTTGCTAATAAGCACATTTTCAAAAAATAACCTGTCTAATTAAATTCAATAGTCACTAACTGATGAATCCTATTTCAATTATCATCGTTACCTATAATTCTGAAAAGGATATTGGAAATTGTATTCATTCTATTTTACCTCAATTGAAAGATATAAATGGTGAAATTATCGTAATAGATAATAATTCATATGATAAAACAATTTCCCTTATTACTAATTTTAGCAATAATAGAATCTCTATAATTCAAAATGAGAAAAACCTTGGATATACTAAAGCCAACAATCAAGGTATTAAGAATGCAAAGGGTGAATATCTACTTTTTCTCAATCCAGATACTATTGTTCCGAATGATCTATTTAATAATTTATTAGATGAAATACAAAGTAACAAAAATTGCGGAGCAATTGCCCCACAATTACGTTTTCCTGATGGAAAAATCCAAAAATCTTGCAGACGTTTCCCTCGTCGACGTGATGTCCTATATGAATCACTTGGGTTAAGTAAATTATTCAAGAATTCAAAGGAATTCAATTATTGGAAAATGGATGATTTTGATCACAAAAATACATGCCTAGTGGATCAACCGGCAGGAGCAGCCTTATTAATTCCTAAAAAGATTATTGATGAAATTGGTTTATTATATGAACAATTCCCAATGTTTTTTAGTGATGTAGATATATGTAAAAGAATTTGGGATGCAGGCTATAATGTGCAGTATAACACCGATTCATATATAATTCATAAAGGTGGAGCCAGTGTGTATCAAAAACGAATCAAAATGATTGTAAGCTCACATTTATCATTTTGGAAATATTTTAACAAATATAATACAATGCCATTTGATTATATTTTAAATATATTAGTTGGGATTTTTCTTTTAACTCTTATCCCTATAAGAATATTTCTTAACCTTCTATTCCCAAATCTAATTAGGCGGGAACGTCGCTCATTATAATCTTTATTATTCGTACTTATAAAATTGAACTTAATTAGCTATCTGAATTAATTTTCATTCATAAATATTTGAGATAAAATTATCTTTTGTTACTATTTTTATAAAAAATTCAATTCAATTAACATTTATATTATAGGGAAGTAAATGAAAAATATTCTAGTCACGGGAGCTGTTGGACAAATTGGTTCTGAACTAACAATGTCACTTCGTGAAAAATATGGAAACGATAATGTTGTTGCGGGTGGACGAAAAACGAAACCAAGTGATAAACTTTTAAATTCGGGACCATTTGAAGTAGTCGACTGCGTCGATGCGCAGGAAATCGCAAATGTTATAAAGAAACATAATATTGATACAATATATCACCTTGCCGCAATATTGTCCGCGGTAGCCGAAGCAAATCCGGTTTTAGCATGGAATGTAAATATAAACGGTTTATACAATGTTTTAGAAGTTTCCCGCGAATTCAATTGCGCTGTTTTTACACCAAGTTCCATCGGTGCCTTTGGGCCAACTACACCTCTTGACAATACACCTCAAGACACCATTCAGAGACCAAATACTATGTATGGCGTAACAAAGGTATCCGGTGAATTACTATGCGATTATTATTATAAAAGATTCGGTGTTGACACTCGCGGTGTTCGTTATCCAGGTATTATATCCAACGAGACTTTACCTGGTGGCGGGACAACTGATTATGCTGTAGAGATTTATTACGAAGCAATTAAACATAAAAAATACACATGCAATCTACCTGCCGGAACATTTCTTGATATGATGTACATGCCGGATGCAATCAAGGCAGGAATTGATTTAATGGAAGCAGATCCTTCAAAACTAAAACATCGCAATGCGTTCAATGTTACAGCAATGAGTTTTGATCCGGAAATCATAGCTGAATCAATTAGAAAATACATCCCAGAATTCACGATGGATTACGACGTCGATCCTGTAAAAAAGGCAATCGCTGAAACTTGGCCGAACAGCATGAATGATTCCGCAGCTAAAGAAGAATGGGGATGGGAACCTGAATATGATCTTGAAGCAATGACTAAGGATATGGTCGAAGTATTATCAAAAAAATTATAATTTTTGGAGAAATTAATGTCTATAACAAAACTAAATAAAATTTTAACTGATTCCGTTGCAGACCTAAAAGCTAAGGGTTCAGCAAAGGGTGATGAAATGGTAATTACGGGTATGAAACCGGCTGAGGGAGGGGGAAGTGTACGCTATTTTGTTGAAGGTTATGGAGAAAAAGAATTTGTGAAAATGAACTCAAATTCATATCTTGGTATGTCTTTGCATCCTGAAGTAATGAAAGCTGAAGAAGAAGCAACAAATGAATTTGGCGTGGGTCCCGGTGCTGTACGATTCATTAGCGGAACTTATAAACATCATATTGAGCTTGAGGAAAAGTTAGCAAAATTCCATGGAAAAGAATCCGGAATGATCTTCAGTTCTGCTTATGTAACAAGTTTGGGTGTATTGATGCCATTAGCATCAAAAGAAACAGTTTATATCAGTGATGAATTGAATCATAATTGCATAATTCAGGCAATGCGTCTCTCCCGCCCCCAAGGAAAAGCAATTTACAAACATAATGATATGGCTGATTTAGAAACCAAGATGCAAGAATGGGCTGGTAAAACAAAAAGAGCATTGGTTGTTACTGATGGTATTTTCAGTATGCGCGGTGACAATGCCCCACTCAAAGAATTTGCAGAACTTTGTGAAAAATATGATGACCAATTTGAAGAAGGACTTATCTCAATAATTGATGATTCGCATGGAGTAGGTGGATTTGGACCAACCGGTCGTGGCACTGAGGAATATTGCAACGCTAACGTCGATGTTATCATCGGAACACTTGGTAAGGGTTTCGGCGTAAACGGCGGTTATGTTGTCACATCCAAAGCAATTACTGAACACTTGCGTCAAACCGCACCAATGTATATATATTCCAATCCAATTACAGTTGGAGAAACAGCCGCAGCTCTTAAATCATTAGAAATACTTGATAGTCCCGAGGGATTAGAATTACTTAAACACCTTCGTGAAATGACAAAAAGATTTGAAGCAGGTTTGCATGCTAATGGATATGAAACAATTGAAGGAGATCATCCGATTGTACCATTAATGGTTAGAGATACACCAAAAACAGCTGATATGGTTAAATTTTTAACCAAACACGGTGTTTTGGCAACTGGCTTAAACTTTCCGGTAGTGCCTAAGGGCGATGAAGAAATTAGATTTCAGGTTAATGGGAATCATACTGAAGCTGATATTGATTATGTTATAGATGTGTTAAAGAAATACAAAGATACTCACTGACACATTTGAGCAAAGAACAAATCTCGAACAAAGATATGACATCTTTTATTAGAGATTTACCGAAAGTTGAATTGCACCTTCATTTAGAAGGTGCAATTCCTTTAAACGCCCTTTTACAATTAATCGAAAAATATTCAGGTAAAGGGTTTATAACTCTTCATGAATTAGAACAAAATTTCACATATACTGATTTCATACATTTCTTAGATATTTGGTATTGGAAAAATAGTTTTATCCGTGAATATGAAGATTATCAATTTATATCCGAACAAGTTGCACTGAATTTAATAGAACAAAACATTCGCTATGCCGAAATATATTTTTCACCCTCAGATTTTAGCAAAATCAATTCCAAACCTCAAAAAATTGCTACAGCAATAAGAAAAGGATTAGACAAGTATTCTGAAAGAATAACTATAAATTTAATTCCTGATTTAGTACGCGATAATAATCCGAAAATCCAATTGATAGAACAGTTGTATGAAGTTAAAGATCAAGGATTAATAGGCATCGGATTAGGAGGTGATGAAGCAACCTATCCACCAAAATTATTCATTGAAGTTTATCATAAAGCAAAGAAAATGGGATTTAATACAACATGTCATGCTGGTGAAGCAGCGGGTCCTGATTATATTTGGCAAGCGATACGGGATTTGAATATTGATAGAATTGGTCATGGGACTAATGCTTTCAAAGATCCTGAACTAGTTCAATACTTGATAGATAATCAAATCCCTATTGAAATGTGTCCCATCTCTAATGTAAGAACATCCACGGTATCATCATTAAAGGAACATCCGATTTATAATTTTTATAAAAATGGTATGTTAGTTTCAGTAAATACTGATGATCCAAAAATGTTTAACACAACTCTTGAAAATGAATATGTTTCCTTGATAGATATATTCAGTCTTGAATTATCTGATATTTATAATCTTGCTCAAAATAGTATCAATTCAGCATGGTGTTCAGAAAATCATAAGAAGAAACTAAAAGATGAACTCACCAATTATTATAAAAAACATTTAAATTGAAAGGCAACTATTAAGAGAAAAAGAATAAATAATGAAAAAGATTAGTATAATTTTAGGTTTACTATTTTTAATCGGCTGCGGCGGTGGTGAAAAGAAAGTAAAAGAAAGTACTCCACCTTCTGCCCCAACATATTCATATATGACTCCAACTCAAGAAATGTTGGATGGCGGAAAAGCAATTTTCGATAAAGCGTGTATTATTTGTCATAAAGAAGGTGTTGGCGGAACTGCTATGCTAACTGACAAGGCTCGTTGGTCAAATAATAGAACTAAAGATTTAAATGTGCTTGTACAACATGTAAATGATGGCTTTACCGGAGAATACGGTACTATGACCCCTAAAGGAACTTGCATGGATTGTTCCAAAGATGATTTGCGCGACGCAATCTTCTATATGATGACTGAAGCTGGTGTTTTAGAATAAAGTAATAAATTGAATTAATGAAAAACCTGCTATAATTGCGGGTTTTTTATTAATATATTTAACATACAACATATGAATTTTAAAGTACTTAATCATTATCTGTTATCTAAAAAAGGCGCAACCTCCAGTCGTCCATTCGATGAAACCACTTTAGTATTCAAGGTCATGAACAAAATGTTTGCTCTAGTTTCTGAAGATGAAACTCCATTACGTATAAACTTAAAATGTGATCCTGAAGAAGCTCAGATATTACGCGGAATGCATAAATCAATAATTCCGGGTTACCACATGAATAAAGAACACTGGAATACTATAATTCTTGATGAAAGTTCACCCGATAGATTAATTTACAAAATGATTGATGATTCATATAAAGTAGTTGCTAAAGGACTCAAAAAAGTAGATCGCGATAAGCTCATATAATATATAAATAGAATTTGACTGCGAGAGCGCATTTAGGGTATATTTGCTGACTTTTTTAGGTAATAAAATTCACATTTAAATGAACAAAAAACTAACTCCAAGATACATAATAATTGCAATCA